>WOR8_10000042_pt1 | contig 131306 bp, 124 predicted proteins | sample DeeMarSeWOR38_10_FD_19890 | JGI IMG/M metagenome (IMG submission 19890)
TTTCAATTTTTTCTTTATCAATTTTAATTAAACAACCAAACATAATAATTGATGCATTTTCTTTTTTTTGTTTATGATATTTATCAAAATATTTTAAACATAAATCTCTTCGCATCTGAGTTAAACCACAAGAATTAATAATAATAAAATCGGCTTTTGAAGGATTTTTTATAATCTTATGATTATTTTGTATAATATATTGATAGATTTTTGAAGTACCAACTAAGTTTCCTTCACATATCCAAGCAGCACTATCAATATAAATTTTATATGATTTCATTAGGAATAAATCAACTGATTTTTCATATTTAGAGTTTATCTATTTTAAAAATAATATTATATGAGTTTTTTCATCTGAGGTGAAAGAGCAAGTCTAGATATTGTTTTTAAATGATTGGTATCTCTATTTTTAAAAGTACCAAATAATAATCTAGAGATATAGCTTTTATTGAGATAAAAACGTCTATAACCATTCTTAATAAATATCTCAAGTTCCTCTTTAGAAAAATTACCTAAACCCTGAGTAGAATCAGAAATTACAGATATTTCATTTTTTGAAATTATCTTATTTTTAACTGCTTCATCCCAAATATCTGATCCAATTTCATAACCTAAAGGTTGAAAAACAACAATATCAAAAGGTAAGGTTACTGCTAATTGAATTGTATTTTCAATATGTTTCTTTGTTTCAATTGGAGCTCCAAAAATAAAAAATCCTTGAGTAATAAAATCCATTTTTCTTGACAGAGTGACAGCCTTTTTTATTTGTGGAATTGTAATTTTCTTATTATAATAATCAAGAACGTCTTGATTACCTGATTCTATTCCAAAACCAATATATTTCACACCTGCTCTTTTCATTTTTTTATATAGCTCAAAACTTGCAGTATCAACTCTGGCACCTAAAATAAATAGTTCTAAATTCAGATCTAGATTAATGATTCTATCCATTATAACTGAGGATACTTTTTTATCTGCAAGAAAATTATCATCAACAATCATAATTGAGTTATATTTATCACTTATTTCTTCAATTTCATTAATTATATTGTCAATTGATCTTCTTCTAAAAGTCCAACCTTTAATATTACCAAATCTTGTACAAAAGCGACATTTAAAAGGACATCCTCTGCTATATATCATAGTAGTAAACTTTTTTTTAGGTCTCAATCCCCAATCAAAATTTCCATAGTCATATTTTTCTGTAAGATTTCTAGCAGGAAATGGAATGCTATCTATATCCTTTATTATTTGAAGTGGTTTACCAGATTTTATTTTATCATTTTCTTTATATTTTATACCTTTAATATCTGATAATTTCAGATATCCTTCAAAATATTTTGCTAAATCAAGTATTACATACTCACCTTCAGCTTCAACTGAAATATCTGCACAAGGAATATGAGAAAAAACATTATTCTTAAGAAAAGTACAATGTGGTCCCCCAATAATTATTGGAATGTTTGGATCTATTTTTTTAATTTCTTTTGATACATCTGAAGCAATTTTATAGTTATTAATAAAAACACTTATTCCAACAACATCAGTTTTAGATAAGAGATTTTTTAATTTTTCTTTTGATATTTTTTCTGCATCAAGATCAATAATTTCAACATCATGACCTGCATTTCCTAAAGTTGCAGCAATATATTCAAGACCCAGTGGGGGGTATGCAGTTAAGGCATATTTTTTACTACTAAAAAGTTTAAAATCTTTATTTCTCTCAGGAATTTTAATAAGCAGAAATTTCATTTATTCCATAGTCCTATTATTTTTTTAATAATTACCAATATTTATAACTAATTCTGAAATTCTTTGCGCTGCAATTTTATCTGCTTCAGGTTTAGGTAACTTTCTTAAAAGATTGTCTATATTTGATAAATAAAGCTCATAATTTTTTAGAATTTTATTTATTGCTTTTAGTAATTTTCTCTTACTAAAAAATTTTCTAGAAAGCATTAAACCACATCCATGTCCTACTATTTTTTCTAGATTTATATGTTGTTCTATATGCATTGGATAACCAATAATAGGTTTTTTTGCATAAATAGTTGTAAATATTGTACCTTGACCACCATGAATTATTGCTAAATCTACCATCTTTGTTAATTCTGATATTGATGTTACAAATTTCTTTAGAAGTATATTATTATTTACTTTTGGCAACTCATTTTTTTCTATGAGTGAAGTATATATACCAATCACATTGAAATTTGTTTTATTTAGAGTTTTTATAATTCGTATAAAAAGATCCTTTGAACCTGAACTACCAAGAGAAACCATAATTGATTTACCTGGTTTTTTTAGATGCTTCTTTATTTCCGAATCAATTTCATTTAATCTATTTTTTTTAAAAACTTCATCGATTAAGCAAGAACCAATATAATTTTCTTTGGGAAAGCCTTGTTGATTTGGAAAAATATTAACAAACTCTAAATAGTTTGTTACAAGAGTAATATCTCCATCATATAAATCCAAGGCACTTTTGAAAGGTGCAATTTTAACCTTTTCTGCGACTTTGTTTATTTCTTTTAAATACATTTTTGATCTAAAAAATATCCAATTTAATAATCGAACTTTGAATAATTGAGGAATGAAAAATGTAAAGGGATTCTCAAGTGTATCTGGAATCTTAAGTGCAAATTTCCCTGGAACGGGATTAATATTAATATAAGGAATTTTTGCAGCTCTAGCAGAAATTGCACAAGTAAGATTATTTGTAGAAATCAATAACTTTATTTTTGTTTTTTTAAAGGCATCGATTTCTTCTTTGACATGTTCAAACATAAAATTTTCATTTAAAATATTTGAATGAAATTTTTCTAGTGAAAGAAGTTTAAAGTATTCTTCTATTTGTTCATCTTTTATTATTGGATTTACTTTTATTAGATTAAAACCATTTTCTTTTGCCAAAAACTCATATTTTCCTCCATGACTAAATAAAACAACTTTACCTCCTAGCTCTACGTAACGCTTTGCAATCATAATTGCTCTTCCAGTTTCTGCAAGATTCGTGAAAGCAGGAAAGAAACCGATAAGATATTTTTGAATTTTAGATTCATTCATTTATTAGACCTATATTTAATTTATATTAACTTATTTTATTTATATCATTTAACTGTCTATATTTTTTAAATGGTTTTATGTTTTAATATAAGATTATATAAATCATATGGTTTTTTTATTATTTCTCCAGTATTGCTACTAAAAAATGCATATTTACTATGTAAACCCCATCCTCCTTTAACTTTAATCATGCCATGATCTGATATTATATAAAAATGAGATTTTGGAAATTTAGTTTTTATTTGTCCAACTAATTGGTTAATTTCAAAATAATATTTCATTAATGTTAAGGTATCTTTATAATATATATGTCCAATTTTATCTAATATCACAGTATACCAAAATATTATATCATAAGTATTTTTGTTTAAGGCTGAAAATAACTTTTTTTTATCCTCTTTATAAATTTTGATAATATTTTCTTTAAATTTGGTATCGTTTCCATACATAGCCATTTGAAATTCGTATTTTCTTTTAGGATTATTTACGATTCTTCCATAACTTGGTATGCCATTTGTCCAAGGTTTTTGAAAAAATTGGAAAATATTTGTTTCATTTCTATCTACTATATAATTAGCAGTTTTTACAAAAAGATCACCTCCGAACAAAGGTGCAAAAATATTATACCAAATCCATAAATCAAGAAACGGAGGTAGTATATTACCTATTTTTGCCCACCATTTCTGTTTAGTGTTAATTCCTAAACCAGAAATTTGAGCTTGCTTAACCCACATTTCCATAATTTCATCGTTAATTTTTCCAGTTAACATGCTTCCCCAAATTGGAGGAGTGACAATTACTTTATAATCAGATAAATCTAATTTAGAATGTTTTTTTTGCATTATATTTTGGAGTTTCCATTTTTTAACTAAAGAAAATTCAAGGCCATCTATTCCAAATACAATTATTTTTGGATAATAAGATTTTTTCATTTTTTTATTCCTTTTTTAAAAAATAATCATTTAATTTTAACTTAAAAGTTTAATCATTAATTGAAAAAATTTGATTTCTTTTTTGATTAAAATGTTATTTTACAATTCTTTTAAAATTTATTTTAAACTTAAATTTAGGATATATATCAAATTTAATATCAATTTTTTTTCTAAAATAATGTGAATCAAAACTTGATAATAAACCCAATTTATTTTTTGTTTTTTCAAAATTGATTTTTAAGGAATTATATCCAATAGGTTTTAACAATCTATGAGATTCAATTTTGGAAAATCCTTTAAGAATAATTTTCTTTTTACAATCATTATAATAACCAGATATTTTACAAGGTACTTCAGATATTAAAAAACCAAGTAGATTTTTTTCAATAGTTGCTTCAGTTATATCTTCAGAACTTTCAGAAAGATTTTTTATGTTCAAAAAAAGAGTTTCATTTTCTTTTTTTGCAATAATTTGAAGTTCAATTGGATAATAAAAATCATATTTCTTTAAATATTTCATTTTTTTGTATTTGAATTGTATATTACTAAATTCAGTATAATTTTTTCCATCCTTTGAAAAAATCAAAATTCCAGTCCCAATTCCATCCATAATCCAAAACATCATATTTCCAAAAAAAATGCTCCATTCATTATCTAAAACAGCCCAAATCCAATCATATCCTGGAGGTCTATTATTGGTGCTAAACGTTATTGAATTAGGAATTTTTAAATCCTGATTACGTAACCAATTTAAAATTAGTTTAAGATAAGTAGAAATTGTTTTTTTTAAAGATACTTTAGAAGAAAAAATAGAAATATATGAAAAATTTCCCCAAATATGTTCAAAATATCCTTTCCCTTCTAAGGTAAACTTGTTATTATTTATTTTAATATATCCCAATATTTTATTTTTTGGAATAAAACCATATTCAAAATATCCTAAATTCCATGGAAGTGATCCATTTGTTATTTTTTGAGCAACCCAGTAAGGTAATGAATTTGAATGGAATTTTAAATTTAAGTTTATATTATTGTCTAAATCAAAAAAATACATTTTGTAATTAGGATAAGATCCAGTAATATACGATTTCTCATATTTAATATTAAAAAATTCTTTTTCTGTATCTAACTTATTTTTATCTTTCAATGAACTGTATTTATAAATTTTATTATTATCTAAATCAAAAATAGATATTGAATATGATGTCCATAATGTTTTATCCCTACCAATACCCTGAAAAATTGTTGATTTAAAACAAAAATTTTTATTGTTTTCAATTGTTTTAAAAAATCCTTCTGCACACCACCATTCTTTTGTACAAGGATAATATTCTTTTTCGAATTTTTTAGCCAAATTAAATTTCTTTTCTTTTAACATTGGCATAACCACAGATTTTCAATTTGGACAGTTTTTCTACTAATTTTAACTTTTAAATATTTTTTATAGATATGATAATCACTAATATTCTGAAACATATTTTGCTATATTTACCCCATTAGTAATCCATGCTTTTTTCTCACAACAATATTTTAAGATTTTTTCATATAATTTAGTCCATTCTGAATCAAATAACCCTGCATAAGAAACTGGATAAGAAAAAGTCCAATTATGCCAAAGAATTGTTAAAACACCATTTAATTTTTCAATATTATCTATTAATTTTTTTAATAAAATCCAAGCTTCTTTTACACCAATTTTCATATATGAAAACATGGTAATATCTGCAACACAAACTGGAATTTCTAAAATATCAATTTTTTTATTTTGATTTAAATCATATGGAAAAAAAGGATGACACATTCCATTTCTGAAACCTATCATGTCATAATATCCATAACTTGAATCATAAAAAAATCCTGCTTGATTTAATATTTCCCAAGTTCTTGGAATTTTAAATCTTAATATATGATTTCTAACCCCAATAACTCTTTTTTTAGTAATTTTTTCTAACTTTTTTTTCTCTTTTTTTATTTTTTCTAAATCATCAAAACTATAAAATCCAGTATGGAGTCCAATTTCACAATTATTGTCTATTATATCTAATATTTCATCCTGAATTTCATCTATGTGATATTTTTTACCAAAAATATCTTGCTGAGTTGCAAGAAAAAAGAATGTTGAAATAGCATTGTATTTTTCTTCAAGATTGATAATTTTTTTAAAATTAATGTAAGGTTTTTCTTTTTTTAAATATGAAAAAATAAATTTTTTAGTACCAAAATAATCCCTATGAAAGGGATAAGGAATAATTGAACGGAATAATTGTTTACCTGTAATATTTATGTCATCAACGTCATGGGATAAAAAAACTGCAAATTTTTTTCCATCTTCATATTCAAAATTAAATCCTTTTTTAATTAAATATTCTGAAACAATTGGAATTAATACATTCTTTTGTTTTGTTAATTTATAAGATAAAATATCATTTTTTATTGATTCACTTATCCTATATTCTTCTTTTTTTAAAAAAAGATTCCATATATCTTTGTCTTTTTTTAGTTCATTATGTATATAATTCCAGTTTGGCTTTGAATTAGAATGTGAAGCCATCAAATTAGTAATATAACACATAATCAAATATTCTTTCATTTTTAATTTTTAAAAATCAAAAAATATTGTTTCAATAAATCTTTAATAAAAGTATAAATAACATTATCTAATTTTAAAGACAAAAAATGAAAAAGTATTCTATATTAATAAAAAGTGCTCACTGGACATGTTTACCAAATTTAATTTTTTGTTCAATGTTATATCAATATTTTTTAAAAAATGGTCATAGAATAACAAAAGAACCAACAAAAGCAGATTTTATTATAATTAGTACCTGTGGAGTATTGACACAAATCGAAGATAAAACTATTGATCTATACAATAATTATAAAAATTTGAAACGAAAAGATGCTCAAATAATTATGTTTGGTTGCCTTTTAAAAACTAATAAAGAAAAAATAAAAAATTTAGATTTTTATCATATTGAATTCGAAGAGACTTATAAACTAGATTTATTGTTTTATTCAAAAATTAAGTTTGAAAAAATAAAACCAATTTGTGATGAAGAAACTAAGACTAAATTGCTTTATAATGAAAAAACCCATGGTTTTGTAAAAAGATATCCATTTTTTTTAACTAAAATGTTTTTTCCATTTTCAAAAAAACTTAAGTTAAAATATAAAATAATAATTAAAGATCTTACTCATAAAGATAGAATTTTTGTTTTAATTAGTAGAGGTTGTATTAGTAATTGTAATTATTGTGTTATTAAAAAAGCCAAAGGACGATTAGTATCTAGAACTATTAAAGACATTTTAAATGACATAGAATCAATATATGATCCAAAGAAAACACTTTTTTTAGTAGCCGATGACTGTGGTTGTTATGGATTTGATTTAAAAACAAATTTAATAGACTTAGTATACAAAATAAATAAAAAATTTCCAAAAACAAAAATTGACTTAAATTATCTCAATCCAACAATTTTACAAAATGATGCTGATAAATATGTACAGTTATTCAAAGATATTTCTTTTAGATATGTTATAGTACCTTTACAAAGTGGATCCAATAAAATAATTAAAAAAATGAATCGTAAATATGATGTTAAAAAAGTTTTAGCTTTTGCTGATAAAATTAAGAAAATATCTCCAGATACAATTCTATATGCACATTTTATTATAAACTATCCAGAAGAAAACATAATAGATTTTTTAAAAACTTTAATTACATTATTTCATTTCGATGTTCCATTACCATTTATTTATACTCCAATGAAAGGAACAAATAGTTTTTCTACAATAAAAATAGTTTCAAAAATAAAAGGTAGATTAAAATGGTATGTTTTTATGAGCATTTCCAATATAGTTATTTTATTTAAAACAATTAAATATCAAAAATTAGTTGAATGACAATTAGTTAAAAAATATAAAGTAGGTATTATCTTGCCGAATTTCCTAAATGATAGAGATTTAAAATTGAATATTTCAACATTAATAATATACAATAGTAAACCTTATTCTTTTTTTAAGAAAATTTCACCATGGTATTGGTTCATCCGCCCAATGACAAAATATTTACTAAATAATTATTCCAATAATAAACTAATTGGAGTTGAGATAGGAGTAGAATATGGTCTTAATGCAAAGACAATGCTAAAATTCCTTTCTATTGAGAAATTATTTTTGATTGATCCTTATAAAGATAAACTTGGAGATGAATGTTTTAAACAAACAAAAATTTTTTTAAGAAAATATAGTAATAAAATTATATTTATTAGAAAATCCTCTGAATCTGCAGTAAACGATATTCCAAATAATTTAGATTTTGTTTATATTGATGGAAGCCATGAATATAAATTTGTAAAAAAGGATATTGAACTTTATTATGATAAAATAAAATCAGGTGGATTAATTGGAGGTCATGATTTTTGGGCAGATCATATAGGAGTTTGTAAAGCAGTACTTGAATTTGCAAATGAAAATAAATTAAAAATTAATGGAAATTTAACAGATTGGTGGATTATAAAAAAATAATATAATGGCATATTATGTTTGAACAAACATTTAGATTGTTAGATTTAGTAAAATTATATGGTTTTGCTACCATATATAAAAGACCATTAAGATATACTCATGAAATTACAAGAAGGTGTAATCTTTATTGTCCTAACTGTTATGTTTATAATTTTAACCCAGATTATAAAAATAAAACAAGATTAGAAATATTTGACGAAGTAAAAAAAAATGAGCTAACATTAGAAGACTATAAAAAAATTTTTCAAGAAGAAAAGAAAAAGGGTTGCAGATCAGTTTTTTTAATAGGTGGCGAACCGACTTTACGAATGGATATCATAAAAATTGCTTATGGATATTTTGGAAGAAATACATCTCTTATTACAAATGGTTTAATTAAAATTCCAACAATTTTAAAGATTCCTTTTGCAGTTTCCATTGATGGTGGGAAAATAGTTCATGATGAAATTCGTGGAAATGGTACTTGGAATCGTATTTTTGAAAACTATTCAGATGATTATAGAGTGATGCTATCATGCTGTTTAAGAAAAAATACTGCAAATCAAATTCAAAAAGTAATTGATGAATGGATTGATACAGATGTTTTTGGAGTTTCATTTTTTTTCTTAACACCTTCAAAAAAAAATTCTTCTATTACAGTTATTGGAAACGAAAGAAATTATGCAAAAAAAGAATTACATAGGGTTGTTGATGAATATCCGAATTTTGTTAGAATGACGCATCAACTAGTTGACCTTTTAGGTGAATTGAATAAAGGTCAATGTCCTGTTTTTAATTATTCATTATGGTATGATTATAAAGGTGATTTAATTGATTATTGCCTACTTGGAAAAGATGCTGATTGTAATCTTTGTGGTTGTATTTCACCTCTTTATTTAAAAATGTTTTCAAGTTGGTGGAAATTATTAAATAAAAAATCCCTAGATATATTTACTCTACCTCGCGATATAAAACAATGTAGAAAGAGAGGACAAAAATAATAGGAAATAGTTTATGAAAATATTATTAATTTGGCCGAGAAAATCATCATTGCTTTTTGATAATTCAAATATGGTAAAAATTTTTTCTATGTTTCTTTCAAGAATGAGTTTCCGTCGAAAACCAATAGTTTATTCAATTTTATCTGCTCTTACTCCTAATCATCATACTATTGATATTGCTGAAGGAGAAATAAATGATATAAATTTTAACAAGGTTTATGACTTAGTTGGAATAACAAGTGTTACATCAAATGCTATTTTGTCTTATGAGATTGCAGATAAATTTAGAAAGCATAAAATACCTGTAGTTATTGGAGGCCTTCATCCTTCTGTTTATCCTGAGGAAGCAAAAAAACATGCAGATTCTGTTGTAATAGGCGATGCTGAAGAAATTTGGCCAAAATTATTAAAAGATTTAGAAAACAATAAATTAAAACCATTCTATTATCAAAATCGTGTTGTTAATCCTAAACTAATTCCTCCATCTAAAAATGTTTATAAAAAAGGAACTGGAATAGGCATTCAAGCAACAAGAGGATGTCCACAGAAATGTGAATTTTGCTCTATTCCAAATACTAAATTTGGAAATATTTATACAAAAAGACCAATTGAAAATGTAATAGAAGATATCAATAAATGTGAAAGAAAAATCTTTATTTTTCAAGATAACTCTTTAACTGTTGATACAAATTATACAAAAAAACTTTTTAGCAAGCTTATTGGAATAAATAAGAAATTCCTAGCATATGGAAATATTGACATTTTAGGAAAAGATGAAGAACTTTTAAAATTAGCAAATGAAGCTGGTTGTGTAGGATGGTTGATTGGTTTTGAGTCTGTATCTCAAGCATCAATAGATAGTATTGGAAAAAAAACAAATATTGTTAAAAATTATTTATCTGCTGTAAAAAAAATACATGATTTTGGTATGATTATTGAGGCTTCATTTGTATTTGGATTTGATCATGATAAAAAAGATATTTTTAATAAAACAGATGAATTTATTAGATTGAGTGAAATAGGAATTCCTTTTGGTTTAATACTTACACCATATCCTGGAACAATACTATATAATCGATTGGAAAGAGAAAAAAGGATATTAACAAAAGATTGGGATAAATATGATGGACTAAATGCAGTATTTAAACCTAAACATATGAGTTCTGAAACGCTTTTAAATAATACTGAGGCTCTAAATTTAAAATGGCATAAAGGTTTGAATAGTATTGAAAGAATTATAAAAAATATGAGTTTTGGGTTTTATCCATTTACTGAAACATTAGTTATAGAAATTTATTGGAAATTAATTTATCAAAGAATTGGAAAATTAAGTAATTTATATAGTAAAATACTCTAAAGATGTCAAATACTGATAAAAAATCTGAAATAATTCAAAGCTTTAATAATTACATTTTTTCAAAAAAAACATTTGATATTAAAGATACAGTTTTAGTTGCTGGTTCCCCAAGGTCAGGAACAACATGGATTACTGAATTATTAGCATATTTACCAAAATATACCTATATTTTTGAACCTTTAAACCCGGTATGGAATCCTGAAATATTTAAAATTGGATTTTCTTCAAGAATGTATATTTCAAAAAATACTAAATGGAATGAAGGAAAAAATTATCTTCTAGATGTTTTTACTGGAAAAACATCAAATTTACCAATAAAGGGAAGTATATCGAAAAGCATTATACCTGGTTTTTCATTAAATAAATTCTTTCATTTTTTATTAGGAAATAAGCTTATTATAAAATCTACAAATATGAATAGAATGCTTTCATGGATTAACAATAATTTTCAATTACGCGATATCGTTTTAATTATTAGACATCCATGTGCATGTATTGCTTCTCAGATGAAGTCAGGTCTTTATGGATATCGAACTAATAAATCTCCTTATATAGATATTATACCTACAAAAGAAATAATTTTAGATGAAATTCAAAAAATTTCTGAATTAAATGATTCGTTAATTAAAAAGATTAAAAATATCGATAAAAAAGAAGAGATATTTGCTACTGCATGGTGTCTTGATAATTATTTTTTAATTTCTCAAAAAAATTTTTACCCATGGAAATTAATTTTTTATGAAAAATTAATAAAAAATTCTGATGAAGAAATTATTAATCTTTTTAAAAAAATTGGGGAGAAAAAAGTACCTAAAAATGTGTTTAAAAATTTAAAAAAGCCAAGTTCAGTAACAATGAAAGAAGATAAGAAATATATTAATCATCCAAATAAACAATTATCAAAATGGAAAGATTATCTTTCAGAGAAACAAATAAAGAGAATATTAAATGTATTATCTATCTTTGAAATCGATTTATATAATGAAAATCTTGAACCTAATTATTAAATAAAATATTAACTATTTTTTTCTAATGTCCCCAACTTCAAAACCACTATAAAATGTTGTTCTATCATTTTTTAATAGTTCAATTACCATATTCTTATCTTGATGAAATTCTAAAATATCTTTTGGTATGTATCTATCTTTTCTTGTTATTGAATAAAAAATTCTACTTTTATTTTTTCCGACTCTTATAATTTCTATTAAATTTTTTTTAAAATTTTTATCATCAATCCAATCAAAAATATTTGAAAGAAAAAATTTTGAAATTGAATTATCTTTAATTTCTTTTAAAGTATCAAATACTGATGCAGTTTTTATTTCTATTTTTTTAATTCTTTCTTTTAAAATCTTATAATTTTCTTGCTTTAAATAAGGGTAGTAATGGTTTTCATTTAATAAATATCCTAACAAAATTAATGATAAAAAAGAATTGTATTTTATTGGTATTTTTGTGTATATATCCTCAATTTTTTTTATATGATTTTTTGTAAAATTAACATTTTTAATATATCCTAAATAATCAGATTTTTTACGACCATGATAAAATTCAATTAAAAATCTAAAACATAATGATATCCTAATAAAATACTTATTATAGCCAAAAAAATGACCTAGTTGCCATGGCATACCATAGATATGTTTAAAAAAATAGTCAGTTTGTTCCTTAATTGTTTCGCATAAAAAAAAATTTTTAATTAACTTTTCACCTTTTAAGAATCTTAAAAATAAACCAAAATTTTTAACATTTTGTTCTCCAACATTTAATAATCCTTTTTTAATTACAAAAGAATTTTTATCCCAAAAATTTCTAGCGTTTTTATTTAAATCTTTTTTTATAGAATTATAAATTGATAAATTATTTTTTAAAGATTTTAAACCCATTAGTTTTAAAAAATCTAAATATTCAAGATTTTTTATTGCAGTTATTTTTAATTCTAATAAATAATTTTGAAAAGGATTAAAATCAACAGATATTATCTTTTTTGGATTATGTAAAAGTAAATTTAGAATGTTACAACCATTAGAAGTAATAGAAAATACTACATCATTACTATTTATTTTGAGAGCTTTTTCAATTTGTAAAATATCTTCCCAACAATTGTAAAAATCTATCTTATTCATTATTTTTTGATCTGAAAAACTAAGTTTAGTGATATTTTTATCTTCCATTCCAATTTTAGAATCAATTTTTAATATAATATTTTTAAGCTTTGAAATATTCAAAAATTGTAAAATAATGAAAATTACCCTGATTGGTACGTTACCACCTATAAAAGCGCTAAGCCCCTATTGTTACCATTTAGCTGATGCATTATCAAAAAAAGTAGATTTAGATTTTTTTAATTTTAAAAATAGTCTACCAGAATCTTTATATCATGGAGGAATGACAGAGAAAAAAAATGAAAAAATTCAAACTCCTAACTTAAAAATTAAAACTATTATTAATTGGTGGAATCCATTTTCATGGATTAAAGTTGGAATTGTAGTAAAAGGGGATATTGTTCACGTACAACATTGGTCTTTGTATTCAGGATTAATTTATTGTTTTATTTTACCAATTACTAAATTGCGTGGTAAAAAAAATGTATTAACAATTCATAATATTACTCCACATACAGATGATTTTTTAACAAAATTTTTTGATAAAATGATTAATAAAATTATTCTCCCGTATACAAATCATATTATTGTTCATAACAAGAGAAATAGAAATAAATTTTTTGAACTTTATAGTATAGATAAAAAAATTGTGACAATAATATCTCATGGCTCTATAATGCCTTATAATAAAATAAAAAATATTTCAAAAACTGATGCTAGAAAAAAATTAAATATATCACCTGAGAAAAAAGTGATATTATTTTTTGGTTATATATGGGACTATAAGGGTTTAGATATTTTACTTTCATCATCAAAAATCATTAAAGAAAAAATTAAGAATTATTTACTCTTAATTGCTGGTCAACCCTTAAAAGACTGGAAAAAATATGATAAAATTATTTTGAAAGATAATTTAAATGAGATAATTCTGAAAAAATTAGAATATATTTCTGATTCAGAAATTGAATATTATTTTTCAAGTAGTGATCTTGTTGTATTGCCATATAAGAAACATCCGTTTGATACTCATGGTGGAGTAGGAGCTTTAGCTTTATCATTTAACAAACCAATTTTAGTAACAGATGTTGGTGGATTACCTGAATATGTAAAAAACAATAAAGTTGTTGTTGAGCCTAATAATGAAAAAGAATTAGCTGAAAAAATAATATTTGTATTAGAAAATAAAGCTTTGTTAAAAAAACTTTCAAATGATTCAAAACTGTTATCAAAAGAATTGAGCTGGGATAAAATCGCTGATCAAACAATAGAAATTTACACTAAAACATAACTAAGGATTATTTTCGTCTTTTTGATTCAATTAAATTTTTTAAATAAGTTAAATTTTGTTTGAAAAAATAATTTGGTAGTCTATTAAAATATGACATTCCAAAATAGCAATCAATAGTGCAATGATTACAAAAATTATATTTTCCAGCCTTTTCAAAAAGTTGGTACCATTCTTTTGAATTATAGAGAGTATGTAATTTTCCATCGATTTTGATTTTTTTATTATAATTATGAGTACATGGAATAATTAAAGTATCATCTGGTCCAATATCTATTGTAGATAATCCTGCTTGACATTTAGATTTTGATGGATTATTTCCACCTCTTTTATGAAAATCAAGTTGAGGTAGACTCATTCTTATGTATGGATTCCAAAAATTTTTCTTAATTTTTTTTATATTGTCTTTATTTAACGATTTATTGCCAAAATATGAAAAACAAGGGTGAATATAGGTTGTTATTTTATTAGAATCAGCAAAATTTACAATTTCTTGTAAATTTTTTATGTTTTTATCTGTTACAGTATATAATAAACATATTTCTTGTTTATTATTTATTGCAATATTAATGCCTTCTATAAGTTTATCATATCCATCGATACCTCTAATTTTTTTATATTCTTCTTTAGAGGTTGTATCAAATGAAAAATATGTTCTACTAGGAAGGTTTTTTATTTCTTTAAATCTATCCTTATAAAAATAACCATTTGTTGAAAGTTTTACAAAAAAGCCTAGTTGTTTTGCAGAGGCAAGAATTTGTGGTAAATCTTTGTTTAATAATGGTTCACCACCAGTAAAATCAATAAACTTTACTCCTATTTTTTTTAAATCAACTAAATTTTTTTTTACATCTGTAAATTTTGCATCAAAAATATTCTTGTATGAATTATTTCTCCAAAAATTACAAAATTCACATTTTGAATTACATCTATAAGTGACCCAATAATTGCAAAAAAAAGGTTTTTTATTTATTAAAAAGGTCATTTTTTATCGTATTTTATAAGTTATAAATCTTTTTAAATTTGCTGTTTAAAAAATTGTTATATAACAAATTAGTATCATTTCTTTTAAAAAACAACAAAAATCTTTATACATAATTAATTATCATAAATTTAAAAAAAATTCATAACAAAATAAAATTTTGGGAAAAATAATATGAAGATTCCATGGTCAATTCCAAATATTCAAGATAAAGAAATAGAATCAATAAATAGAGTGCTAGATTCTGGATGGCTTTCAATGGGTAAAGAAGTAAAAAAATTTGAAGAAAAAGTTGCTTCTTATCTAAAAATAAAATATTCAATTTCAGTTAATAATGGTACATCTGCTTTAGATCTTGCTTTAAAGTGTTTAGATCTCAATACAAAAGATGAGATCATAATCCCTGCCTTAACCTATATTGCGACTGGAAATGTTGTTTTATATAACAATTGTATACCTGTATTTGTTGATATTGATAATACTTTGAATATAGATACCACCCTAATTGAAGAAAAAATAACAAAAAAAACAAAGGCAATAATTAATATTGATCTAGGTGGAAATCCAACAAATTATAAAAATTTATTAAAAATATCTGATGAAAATTCTTTACCTTTAATTGTTGATGGTGCACAATCTTTTGGTTCAGAATATCAAAATAAAAAATGTTGCACACATGGTCTAATAAATACAACCAGTTTTCATGCAGCAAAAATAATAACTACAGTTGAAGGAGGAATGATTTTTACTAACGATAAAAAAATAAATGATAAAGCAAATATTTTAAGAAATCAAGGTGAAACATCAAAATATATACACAGCTATCTTGGTAACAATTATAGAATGACTGATTTAGCAGCTTCAATTGGGAATTCTCAGATGGATAGGTTTGAAACTACTCTAGAAGAACGAATAAATAAAGCAAAATATTATAAACAAAATCTAAAAAATGTAGATTATCCTGAAGAATTACAAAACACTAAAAATTGTCATTTTTTCTTTTTAATTTTAGTTAAAAATAGAAATAAATTAAACAAATGCCTAAATAAAAATGGAATAGAAACACGAATAACTTATCCTTTACCGATAAATGAACAAACTATATTTAAAAAATATAGTAAACAAGATTATATTTCAGCAAAAAAATTTTCAAAAAAAGTAATATCATTACCTATTCATCATAAACTAACAATAGACGAACAAGATTATATTATTAAGAAAATTAACAATTTTGATAGGTGATATAAATTAATATATTAGTTACTGGAGGTGCTGGATATATTGGTAATATATTAGTACCTGAATTATTAAAAAAGAAATATTATGTTAGAGTATTTGATAATTTAACGTATGGTATCGATGGTATTCTTCCTCATTTTAGTAATAATAATTTTGATTTTACCAAGGGAGATATAACAAACATTGTTGACATTAAAAAATCACTTGATGATATCGATTTTGTAATACATTTAGCAGCTATTGTTGGCTATCCAGCATGCAGAGCTAGACCCGATCTTGCACATAAGGTTAATTTTATTGGAACAAAAAATCTATTAAGTTATTGTAAAGTCCCATTTTTTTATCCATCTACTGGCAGTAGTTATGGTAAAGTTGAAAAAATATGTACTGAAGAAACTCAATTAAAACCATTAACCGAATATGGTGAAACTAAAACTAATGGTGAAGAGATTGTAAAACAATATTCAGATTATGTTATATACCGTTTTTCAACAGGTTTTGGATTATCACCAAGACTTAGACTTGATCTTCTTGTTAATAATTTCTTAATAAAAGCAATGCGCGAAAGGGAATTAATTGTGTATGAAAAAAATTATTGGAGATCTTTTATTCACGTCAAAGATATTTCTAGAAGTATTATTTTTGCTATTGAAAACTTTGAAAAAATGAATGGAGAAATATACAATGTAGGATCTGAAAAATTATGTCTAACAAAGGAAGATGTAGCCTTAAAAATTAAAAATTATGTTGATTTTCATTTAAAATTTGCTGAATTTGGAAAAGACCCAGATAAAAGAAATTATAAGGTAAGTTTCAAAAAGATAAAATCATTGGGTTTTAATATAAAATTTGATTTAGATTATGGTATTAAAGAAATGATTAAGGCATTTCAATTTATTGAGTTAAAAGATGATTATTTTAATTATAAGGTTTTTAAATGAATAATAATTTGTTAATTTTTAGACCTTTTAATAAGAAAGACATAAATGAAGTTCTTGATCTATTGATAAATCTCAGTATAACTAATAAAGAATTCTTTCATCCCTATAAATTTGATAAAAAAACCCTTTTAAAAAATTATAATTCTGATGATTTTTATTTTGTTATGGTAATTAATAATGTTATTATTGGATACTCTTTTTTAAGATTCTTTGGATATAAAATTCCAAGTTTTGGTTGCTGTATTAAAAATGGATATGAGAATAAAGGTTATGGTGAAAAAATCACAAAGTTAACCATTAAAAAGGCAAAGGAACTTGGATATAAAAAAGTAATTTTAAAAACATATAAAAAAAATATATTTGCAAAAAAAATCTATGATAAAGTTGGTTTTAAAGTTATTGGAGAAACAGATGATAAAAGACAGTATAAAATGGAACTGATTTTGTAATTTAATTAATAAAATCTTAAAATATCTAAATGTGTAGATTTATTCTAAAAAAAATGTGTTCTCTTTTTAGCAATACCAACTTTATTTTTCAGTCTTATAATATGAATGATTGAACAAATTAAGTTACATGAGTTACTAATTTTTAATAAAAAAATCTATAAACAATTAAAATATTTTTTAATTAATTACAAGTGAGGATAAAATGAAAATAGAAGTTTCGAATTTAACTTATAATAAATTAAAAACTATAAAAGAAAATGAGTTTGAAGGATATGATTTTGATATGATGATAAAATATCTATTAACATTTTATAACCAGAATAAAAAAAATCATCAATTATTTAAAAAGATGGAAAAAGAAGTAGAAAATCTTATGAAATTGGCAAAGGGAACTTAAATTTAGAAAAGATATCTTTAAACTTATTTTCAGATTATTTAGGATTTTTTATATATCAGTTGCTATTGTAAGATTTAAATATCCTTTATATTATTTATTTTAGGGAGGCTTTCATCTGAAAATAAACATTTATTCTAAAGGATTATCTGTTTTTTTCATTCTTACAATTATTTCCCCTATAACTGTTAGTTATATTGATAAGGATATGATGATCAATGTAAACTCCAATGATAAAACTGAGGTTAATAATATAATAGCCAATGGTTTTTTGAATTATTCTAAAGGTGCAGCAGACTGGCTAATAAATGAATCTATTGAAATAGGAGACGGGTATAAATGGCCTGATTCAGTTGGTAGTTCTTATTACTATACTGATCTATATTATGGTTCACCAGGTATTGTTACATTATTTTCAGAACTATATAAAATAACAGGTAAGGATGAATATTTTCAATATACGGTTGGAGGGACAGAATGGTTGATTGAAAAAGCTATTTCTGAAGCAGGTGGTTATAAATGGCCTGAGAAGGAAGATTTACCTTTGTATTATACTGGATTATATGTAGGAGCTGCTGGAACCGGTGAATCATTTCTCAATCTATATAAAACCCTATCAGACACATTTTATCTAGAATATGCTTCAGGAGCTGCTAATTGGTTATTGAGTGTTGCAGTATTTGAAAATCAAAATGAATGTAAATGGCCAAGCTCTCAATATGCTACCGACTATTGTACTGATATTATATATGGAGCAGCTGGTATCGGCTTATTTTTATTGCAAATGTATGATTTGACAAATAACATAGAATATCTAAATTACTCACGATATGCAGGAAACTGGTTAATTAATCAAGCAAAACCTTCAGGTAGTGGTTATAAATGGGAGGTATCAAACAATTGTCCATATATTTATACAGGTTTTTCACATGGTGCTGCTGGAATTGGATATTTTCTTGCTAAATTATTTGAACATACAAATAACTCACAATTTCTCGAATATGCAAAAGGTGCTGCCCAGTGGCTAATTGATATTGCAGTTACCGAATCAGGTGGTTGTAAATGGTGGTCTAAAGAAGGTGATACTCCAAGTTATGCTACAGGATGGTGTCATGGTCCTGCTGGAACATGTTTGTTATTTATGAAACTCTATCAAATTACCTCTGAAAATATTTATCTAACTTATGCAGAAATGGGTAGCACATGGCTTATTAGTCTTGCCATTCCAAGCGAAGGAGGATACAAATGGCCACATTATCAAGGATCCCCAAATTATGATACAACCATTTGTCATGGAGCAGCTGGAATTGGTGATTTTTTTCTAAGGATGTCTGATCTTACAAATGAAGGTTTTTATTATGACTATGCTAAAGGTGCAGCAGAATGGTTAAAGAGTGTTGCCGATACTTCTGCTGGAGATTATCGTTGGGCAACTTTTGGTTCATATTATACAGGTTTTTCTACAGGTACATCTGGGATAGGGCTCTTTTTCTTAAGAATCTATAATCCACCAGACAAACCTAATCTAGTTTGTTCTGGTAACCTAAATTGGGTAAATGTGAAACCCAATTCAAAAATTATAGGTTATTTTCAAGTCGAAAATATTGGTGACCCTAATTCATTATTGTCTTGGGAGATAATTGAACGGCCAGAATGGGGTAATTGGTCATTTACTCCAGATAGTGGAATTGATTTAATGGCTAATGAAAAAATAAATATTACTGTAGAGTTAATTGCTCCAAACGAAAAAGAAAAGGCGTATACAGGTAAAGTAATCCTAGTTAATAGTGAAGATTTAAATGATACTTGCAGCATTGATGTGTCACTTAGTACACCAAAAAATAGAGGTGTATATCAACTTTATTTCATACGATTGCTTGAACGTTTTATAATGCTTGAAAGACTGCTGAATCTTATATAATAAGAATTTTAAGTTAAAAAACCTGTCAAAAAATTCTATAAAAATTAATGGTAAAAAGATGTTTGTAGTTTATAATTCTAGCAGTTTTTCTAAGATTTGAAAAAAATTTATAAAAATATTTTTCTTGGTTTTACAATAGTGCACTCAGCACATACTGGTATTTTATCAAACCTTTTAGAGTGAATTAATTTTCTTATATTTTGATATTTTTCACTTCTCCAGATTTCTTTTATTGAAGAATCTTTTACATTTCCAAGAATTATTCTTTTAGAATAATCATTACAGCATAATATTACATCACCATTTGCTAAAATATTAAAAATTGAGAAAAGATGATGACATCTATGAACTAAATCTTTTCCAAAATTATATAATAGATTTTGGACAAAATTTGGATAATAATTATTCATTGCTAACTCATTAAAATTTGCTAAATCTCCACTTCTACTATTAATTCTTGTGAAATCAATTGGAATGCCTCTATTTTTCCAATAATTTTCAAAATCATAAATTTCTTTTAAATTTTTATTTTGAATTACATAACCAACAGATATCCTTCCAGAATAATTAGAGTTTAATACACATTCAATATTTTCTAAAAGTTTCTTAAAATTTAGTTGTTTTCTAATTTCTTCAAAAGTTTCTCTTGTATATGCATCAATACTAAAATGAATCTCATCAACTTTTGAATTTTCAAGTTCTTTGATTTTGTTCTTGTTAAAAAGAGTTCCATTTGTGACAAGTGCTGTTGATAAATTATTATTTGTTAATTTTTTTGCAAGTTCTAATTTTTTAAAAATATCTTTATCAAGAAGAGGTTCATTTTGAAGATATAACCATAACCAAATAAAATTACTATTTTCATCAGCAATTTCCTTTAAAATCTTGTTGTATAACTTATCAGACATTTTTTTTGTTTTTGAGTATTTCTGATAGCTCCTAGGACACATAATACATTTTCCATTACATGCATCAATTGTTTGAATTTGAAAAACTGATGGAAATTGATACACTTTCTTTGTAATATTATATTGAAAAATCCTACCTAATAATATAAAGAGATGCATATATTTTTTCAAGTATATATTAAATTTATAGTCTAATTGACTCATAATTTCCGTAATAAAATAATTAGTTTGTTATAGACTCAATAAATTATTTATTTATTAATTAATTCATTTATTGAAGTAATATGCAATAGTTCTAAAGATAAAAGCAGATTATGGGCCCGCCGAGATTTGAACTCGGGTTACTACCACCCCAAGGTAGAAGGATGCCAAGCTACCCCACGGGCCCAGATTTTTATAAGCATAATTATCCTTCTAAAAAAACTTTCTTAAATTATAGTGTATTAATTGATTGCTAATTTATAATACTTTATTTGGAAAGACTTAATATTATACTCATAATAAAGATTATGCAATATGGATTTATCATTAGAAATTTTAGGCTTAATTGCAGGAGCAATTACATCAATTGGTTATTTACCTCAGTTATATCGGGGATATAAAACAAAAAAACTTATGGATGTCTCATATTATATGCCTGGTGTATTAGCTATTGGGATGTCATTATGGTTGATATATGGAATTTTTTTAAAAGCAGTTGCAGTAATAATTGCAAATGCGTTTGGAATAACTTGTAGTATAATTTTAATTATTATGAAAAAAAATTATTCTTAAATATTTATTGTTCTAAAGTAGCATGTCTACTTCGCATTACTTCTTCAGTTTCTTTTTTACTATCCAGTAAATATGCAATAAGTCCATCAAGCAAGATCCAAACACTTGCTTCAAAAAGTGTTCCAAGTGGTGCATATCTTTTTCTTTCCTCTTCATCACAACCCGAAGAAATATAAAAAGTGATATCTGCAAACTTTGCAATCTCTGAATTCTTTTTAGCAGTAATTGAAATAACATAAGCTTCTAAATTATGAGCTATTTCTGCAGTCATAACAGCCGGAATAGTTTCACCAGAACCTGAAATAATTACAGCAAGATCACCTTTTTGAACAGGTGCAGTAATAGTTTCTCCAATGACAAAGGTTTGAAATCCAAGATGAACAAGTCTTATAGCAAAAGCTTTAGCAACAAGACCAGATCGTCCAGCTCCATAAACAAAAATACGTTTTGAATTAAAAAACAAGTCTTTTACCTTATCGATATTTTCTTGTGATACCTTATCTAAAATATCTTTTATCTTTCGCTGAATATATCTTATCGATTTAGTAAATATTTGATTTTCAATCATAAAATCTCCGAAAGATCTCTATAATCTGCCTCCTCTTTACCTGTTCTTTTCATAATTGCTTTCTCCACTTGAAGTCTTATATAAACTGCATCGTGCTCTAAAAGAGGAGATTCAGAAATAAAAGTGACATCATAGTTATTATCCAAAATTACATCAATAAGAGGCATTAATGGCATGTCTCCTTTCTTTATTGGAATATGATAATACTCATTTCCATCTTCATATAAAACGCCAGTAACATGCAAAAGATAATGTTTTAGTCTTAGATTTTTAACTAATTGAAAAACCTCCTCAAAATTTTCTCTTTTTTTAAGACCGCCATTTGTTCTTGCATGAATGTGACCAAGACCAATAACAGGAATTACTCCTTTTACATTATTTGAAATTTCAATTATTTCTTCAAGACTCCCAAAAACTTTCTTCTTACCCATTGTTTCAATACCAAGTTTTACTTTGATTTTTTCTTTTTTGAATTGGTTTTGAATTTTCTTTAAATTTTTAATTATTTTTTTCATTGTTTTCTTTTCACTATCTTCACCATAATACCCAGGATGCGTAACAACAGTTTTTGCACCCATTTTTTGAGCAAGTCTAGCTGAAGAAAGAACCTTTTCAATACTTAGATTCAATTCTTCACCTGAGCCTCCCAAATTAATATAATAAGGTGCATGAACATGTAATTCTATGTCATTTTCTTTAGAATACTCTGCCATAAACTCAGCTTCTTCATCTTCCATTATATAGAGACCTCTAACAAATTGAACCTCCATTGCATTTAAGTCTAGAATCTGTTTTGTATAAACCAATCCATCCTTATTTGTACGACCTTTACACGATAAAGGGATACCAGCTTGACCAATTCTAATCATAAATATTTAACCTCCTCCGACCTAACTAATGCATATATTTTATATATATCTATTTTTTATGAATGAATAAAATACTAGATTATTTCTTCCAATCGACTCATAATATTCCAAATAAGAGTTCTTCCATGAAGTGGAATATTAGGATCATTTGCTAGTTCATCTAATCTAGATGTAGCAGAAGCGACTCTAACATCCAAAGGATCTGATTCATTTAATAAATTATTTTTAATTTCTTCTGCTCCTCTCCTTATATTTCTTGGAATTGAATTATCTTCATGAAGCATATTTAATCCATCGCAAACCTGTGCAATTTTATCTGAGGACATAGTTATCACCATTTGCAATATCTAAACGTGTATACAGGATTAAAATAAAAATATTTGGTATGAATTAATCTTTAAGATAATTTGAATTTAAAAGTTTTATTATATCTGAAGCAATATTATCTCCAACACCTTTTACTTCTTTCAACTCTTCCTTAGTGGCATTTGTGATATCCTTTATACTACCAAAATGGGTAAGCAATCTTTTAGCAATTATTGCCGAAACATTTGGTAGACCTTCAATTATAAATTGTTGTCTTTCTTTTAGGGACATTTGGGATTTTTCTCCTCTAACAGCAACAACCTTTTTATCTTCTCTTTGTTCTCTTTTTGCTATAACATTTAATAAATCTGCTGTTTCAAGAGCATTTTTAGTAGAAAGTATAGATACTCCATAATCAACAGAAATCGATGCTAAACTTCCAAATATTGCATTATGGTTTATATTTCGCTGTGTAAAAAGATTTTCACCTTCTAATATCATAATTGGTCTGGAATATGCATCTCTTAAATGAGCTATTTGTTTGAAAAGTTTTCCATCAATAAGAGACTCTAAAAAATCCTCTACTTTTTTACGCTCAACTCCAATTCTTGAGGATAAAATATAATCTCCAACATCTAGCTGTTGTGATTCTATAGATGTTCCCTTAATTGTAAGATTTCTAACAACATTTGATCGATATTCTCTATGGTCAACAATGATCTTAACTTTATTTTCCATATTTTCATAATCTATTAAAGTTCTCTGATCATGTTGAGGTTCTGTATCTTTTTTAAAAAAAGTTTCAGGAGTTTCTAATTTTTTATGTAGTTTAGAGCGAATCAATTCTAGTTCAGAAACCATGCGTTTTTCTTTCCTTTTTGATGCCCAATAATAAGCTTCATCAGGAGTGCCTTTTGTAATTAAAATAATAACTTTACCTGCCATTTTTCTAGCAGTTCGTCCTCTTCTTTGAATTGCTCTAATTTCTGAAGGAATTGGTTCATAAAAAACAACAAGGTCAGTAGATGGAATGTCAAGACCTTCTTCAGCAACAGATGTTGCAATTAAAACATTATATTCTTCTTCCTTAAATTTCTTGATAATTATAGCTTGTTCTTTTTGAGTTAGACCCTTATCTCCATCTTTTATAGTTTGACCAATAAATCTAGCAGGTTTTGCTACTTTTAACTCATTTAAGATACTACAAATATGTTTTGATGTGTCACGATAATGTGTAAAAACAATTATTTTAGATTCGGGTTTAATTTTTAGTTGATGTTGGATAATATCAGCGATTTTTTGTACTTTCGGATGTTCAATTTTTAAGGATTTTACATAAGCAATGGCTTCCATTACATTATTATCTGACATAATAGCTCTCGAAGCCTTGCTACTTGTTTTTGATATAGCTTCTTTCCCCATTCTTTCAAAATAATTGCTAAAAGATTTAACTCCTTGAGTTTGTAACAATTCAAGACCATAATGAATTTTCATTGCTTCACTTTGAGTTGAAGCTGCTTTAAATAAAATTTTGGGGGGTTTTATTCTTGATTTAATCTCCATTTGTATTCTTTTCTGAGCATCTAAAAGTTTAGTTTTATTTACAAGAGAAACTGAAGAGCTATCTATAAAATCTAAATTCTTAAGAAAATTTAATCTCTCAGATAATGCTTTTCTAAGAAGTTGTATTGTATGTGCAAACTCACCAGGTAAAGGTATTTCTTTCCAAATAATCTTTATATCATGGACGTATGGTTTAACATCAGAATCATATTTTGTTCTAATCTCAATGTTTGTGATATTTAAATTTTTAGTTACTTCAAATATTTTATTTATATCATTACCAGGAGACGCAGTCATTGCTAAAATTAAACCATTATCCCTTTGTTTTTTATACATTTCTGAAACAAAAACATACGAATATTCACCAACAGCATGATGACATTCATCAAAAATTATAAATGAAACATTTTTTAGATCAATTCTTTTTGATAAAAGATCATTTTCAATTACCTGTGGAGTAGATACAATAATCTTGCTATCATCCCACATTTTTTTACGTTTTTCTGGTTGTATCTCACCTGTAAAAATAATAATTGATTCCTCATTTATATCAAGATATTGTTTTAAAAATTGTGAATGCTGAATCACTAAAGGTTTTGTAGGAGCTAAAAAAAGAATCTTGTTATTTTCTTTTTTCAACTCTTTTGCAATTATTATTAAAGCAACAATAGTTTTACCTAAACCAGTTGGTAAAACTACAAGAGTATTACTTTTTTCTGCGGATTTAGCAATATTAACCTGATATTCTCTACTTTCAATTGAATCAGGTTTAATATATTCATTTTGTATATACACAAGATAGATATAATAAAAGGGGTTTTTTATTGTATTTAAAAGATAGTTGAAACTATTTTTTTAAAAATTCAAAATAGTTATATTACTGAAAGTTAATTATGAATTGTGTTAACTGGACTTGAAATGTATGGGATTACATTACCATTATGGGTATTTTTTTTAATTGGAATAATTGCATTAGTTATTGTTTGGAAACTTATAAAATTTGCAATAAAAATACTTTTAATAATAGTTGTTTTCTTTATTATACTGATAGGAATAGACTATTTTGATATTATTGGTTTAATTCAAAATTTGTTTTCAGGGATAATATCATTCTAATAAAATTACCATATAAATTTTTTAAATATTTAAAATCTATTAAACTAAATAAAATTATTATAATCTAAGTATCTCTTGTATTAAATGAAATATAGAAGATTTCCTTATCCACTAACTCCAGCTTTCCAAAACGATTTTTATTTGTATATTTCTCTTGCTGTTCAAGCATAATTAACCTCTCCCCGAAGCCAGAAATAAAAATCTATTATATAAAACCTTTCGTTTCTTTTATTTTAAAAAAAACTTCTGGTATAAACAACCTTGTCTGAAGGTATTGTAAAGTAAATGGTTGTACCAGTTCCTTTTCCATGACTATCTGCCCATATCTTTCCACCATGTTTCTCTATAATTGTTTTACAAATTGTTAGACCAAGACCTGTAGAATCAAGTTTGTGTCTTGAATCATCTGTTTTATAAAACTCATTAAAAATACGGTCTATTTGATCTCTAGTAAGACCTGTTCCTGTATCAGTAATTGAAACCTGAATAAATTGATCTCCATTTTTAATTACAGGTCTTGTTGCAAAGGTTATTTTTCCACCATTTTCTAACATGCTATTTATTGCATTTGATGCAATATGATCAAATATTTGCATTAGCCTATTTTTCTCTGTTTTAACAAAAACTTCAGGATTTATATTGTTTTCAATTTCAATATTACAGCTTTTAAAAATATCATTATATTTGGTATTCATCTCATTAACTATTTCAAGAAGATTTTCCTTTTTCAATAGCAAATCAATAGAGCCAATCTCTGCTAATTCTCTTGCATTATTTACGACTCTTTTAATATATTCTGCATTTCTAAGGCATGTATCTACCATTTCTTTTATTGATGAATCATCAATTTCATTTTTTATAATTGGTAAAAGGGTTAAAATTGGTGTTAAAGGGGTTCCAAGATCATGACTGAGATTATCAATAAATCTTATCTTATCTTTTAATAATTTATTTACTTCAACTGTTCTTTCAATTACTTTTTTTTCGAATGTACCTTTCAACTCAATTAATTCTTGTTCAGTTTTTTTTAATTTTTCATTAACATTTTCTGTTATTTCGTTAAGGTTTTGATTACTATTCATTTTTCCCACCCCTCAACCTATTTTTCATGATTTAAATTAAATAACCATTATTAATACTTTTTTTGTATTTTTAGGTTTATTAACATTAAAATGCTTTTATTTATCCAAAATTTAAATATAGGTAATATTCTATTTAGAATTAATAATGGTACGCCGTTCGGTGCCTAATCATCAGAGTAATAGACTTATGATGAACAGACGGGGGAGGTGAAATATAAAAATGAAAAAGAAAATCTTATTTGGTTGTATTATAGTTGCATGTGTTCTTATGTTATTACCATCCACATCTGCTGCCGAATCAAACTCAATTAAAGATAGAATCTTATTAAAAGAAACCATCCAAAAACAAATTGATCAAAATCCAATTTATAAGGTTAGCTCACATGAGCCAGCATGTATTCTTAGATTATTACTAATAATTCGTAATTTATTATTACTAGGAATAGTAGGTATAATTGGAATAATATTTACTCTACTAAATCTTATAAACAATAGTTCTGCTTAAACATAGTACTCAATTTTTAAAAATTGAGTTAATTTTTCTTTAATTAGTATTAAATTTATAAATAATAATTATTTACAATTTTATTTTATTAGGAAATTTAATATAATAATGTAGTTTATATACTATTTGTAAATGACTAATCGAGAGGATTTCAAATCTTTTATTCCATCTGAAAAAATTATTCCTGAGCTAACTTTTAAGGCTATAATTATTGGAATTTTTCTAGCAATAATACTCGGCGCTGCAAATGCATACCTTGGATTATATGCAGGAATGACGGTTTCAGCAATTATCCCCGGTGCAGTAATGGCCCTGGCACTTTTAAGACCTTTTAAAGGAACAATTCTTGAAGTAAATTTAGCTACAATGGGAGCCTCTGCTGGTGAATGTATTGCTGCAGGAATAATTTTTACAATACCAGCATTAATATTACTTGGTGTTTGGACAGAAATCAACTATTTAGAAACCACCTTAATTGCTTTGTTAGGTGGTTTATTAGGCGTTTTATGGATGGTTCCTTTAAGAAGGGCTCTTGTTGTTAAAACAGATCTTCCATTTCCAGAGGGAGTGGCAGTAGCAGCTGTTTTGACAACTACAGTTGGTGGTGAAACAACTGATGAAAAAAAAGCAAGTGGTGTTACTGGAATTTGGTTAGGTGTTGGTGCTTTAGTAGCTGGTCTTTTTAAATTTTGTGAATTATCATTAAATATTTTTAGGGGTACAATTGAACATATTTCAAGTATTGGGAAGTATAAAATTGGTGGAAATATAAATCAAGGTTGGTTATATGGTGGAGTTACTATATCCCCTGCTCTTCTTGGTGTTGGATGGATAATAGGAACAAGAATTGCATCATACGTTCTTGTAGGAGGGCTATTAGGTTGGGTAATTATTGCACCAATTGTTGCCTTAGCAAATGGGCTTCCATTACCTGCTCCTGAGTTTGCAGAATTAGGTGTTGAACTAGGTGGATTTTATACAATATGGGCAAACCAAGTAAGATTCATTGGAGTCGGTACAATGCTAATAGGAGGTTTGTGGGCTATTTGGGCAATAAGAATGAATTTAGCAGGTAGCATTAAAGAAGCAATTATTGGTATTAAAGGAGGACAAGTTAAAAGCAAAAAAAGAACAGATAAAGATGCAAGTTTCAAATTAATTTTTATTTTTATTGTTCTTATGACAATACCTGTTTTTCTATTATATCTATGGTTATCAGATATGTTTGGAATCTCCTTGATAATGGCAATAATAACAATATTTTTTGCATTTATTGCAAGTGCCCTTGCAGGTTATCTTACTGGACTGGTTGGTTCTTCAAACATGCCAATATCTGGAGTTACAGTTGCAGTTTTATTAATTGTTAGTTTAATTATGCTTGGTTTTGGTGTAACTGGGGCGGGAGGTATGGCAATTGTTATATTTATTTCAGCAGTTATTGCGGTTGGAGGATCTATTTCTGGAGACCTTCTACAATCTATGGCTTGTGGGCAAATGCTAGGTGCGACACCTAGAAATTTACAAATTTCAATGACATTTGGTGTACTAGCAATTTCTGGAGTGGTTGGTATTGTTATCGGATTATTACATAAAGCATTCAGAATAGGTAGTACTAAACTAGTAGCACCTCAAGCAGGCTTAATGGCTGGAGTTGTTAAAGGTGTACTTGGTGGAGAGATGCTTTGGCCTTTTGTTTTAGCTGGAATGATACTTGCTTGTGTTTTGATTCTAATTGATCTTCCTGTTTTACCTGTTGCAATAGGAATTTATTTACCATTCACATTATCAATTCCAATATTTACTGGCGGAGTGATTAGATATTTAACCGACAGACAATTTAAAAAGAAATTTGGTACAGCACAGGAAGAAGAAGTAAGTGATTGGGAACTAGCTATTAAAAATACAGATATAAAACCAAAAGAAAAAGCAATTAGAACAGGTCTACTTTTTACAGCGGGTCTTGTTGCTGGAGAAGCTCTGACTGGTGTAATTATAGCAATACTTGTTGTAATGGGAATAAATCTTGCCTTTTATGAAAGTGCTCCTTGGTTACCAGGTTTAGTTGTTTGGATATATATAGCAATATTATTGGCTTATATACCTATTAGAGAAATTATTAATAAAAATTAAAAATAAAAAGAAATAAGATTACTCTAGAACTTCCCAATCTGAAAAAAATCCAATAACTATTTTATTAAATAGAACTGCCACAATAGGAGTATGAAATCTAATAATTTCTTCATTATTGAGTTTATAAATATTCTTTTCATCTTTTATAAAAACAAAATTTATAACCTGAAAATCACTGTATCCTCCACCAAAATATATTTGTTAAATTCCCCAAAAAACAAATAATCTATTTCCACTGCTTTCTTCAATACTTTTTTCGTCTTCAATTTGAAATGTATTCATTGCTGATGAAATTGTTGTTAAAAACAATATACATATCAAAAGTCCCATTATTTTTCTTTTCATTTTCATCATAATGAAATCAATTGAAAAAATTATATAGCAAATTATGTTTCATAAGTTTGAACAATATTAAAATTTTAGACTATTTTATATTTATTATGTACAAATCTGTATAATTAAATTTTCCATTAAAAGATAAAATGGAGAAACCATTATTTTAATATTCTAAAAATAAATTTAAATAAACATAATCTCTTTATATGTAATAAGTGATAAAACATTTTGTGAGGATAGGGATTTATCAAGAGTGATTAAAAAATGGATGATGCTGATTTAAACAAAATTACTAATACTTCAATTACAAAAACCCATGAAGAAATACTCGAACTTCTAGATGAAATAAAAGAATTTGAAAAAAAATATGGAGAAATTGAAGAAACGACAATTGAATGTAATATTCCTGAAAATGAATATGTTTTATTTGAAGAAATTGAACCTGACTTAGTTATTTTTAAAGAAATAGAAGAAAAAAAACCTGAAATTTCAAAACCAAGTAAAAAATTTAAATTTAATTTTATTAAAAAAAGAAAAAAATTTGTTACAAAAAAAATAGAAGAACCATTAAAACCAACAACTTTCAGATTAAGAATAAATAAAGAAGGAGTTCTTGAAAACATTGATATTAAAAAACCCCAATCAAGGAAAAAATTAAAACTAAATTTTAGATTGAGAAAAAAAGAAGGAAAGGAATCTAAACCTTCAGATGGGGAATCAAAATTATCAAAAATAATAAATGTAATTAGTAAAATTAAAAGAATAATTCCTAAAAGAGAAAAAGAAGAATCTGAAGAACCTGAAACAAATAAAGAAACTTAGTTATGTTTTTTTTATTTTTATTTATAGTAGAAAACCATTAAATAAAGCATTCATAATTTCCCAAAGGAAAAATATCATGCAATCTTACAACTATGATTATATAAAAATTGAACAAAAATGGCAGAAACAATGGTTCTCAGAAAAAATCTATGAATCAAAGAAAGAGAATAAAAAAAAGTTTTTCATACATTTTGCTTATCCTGGTGTTTCAGGATATCTTCATGTAGGTCATATGAGGGGATTTACTTATTGCGACATTATTGCTAGATATAAACGTATGTCTGGTTTTGATGTATTATTTCCAGCAGGTTTTCACGCATCTGGAATTCCTTCAATTGGTTTTGCAAAAAAAGTAGAAAGAAAAGATCCAACTACATTAAAAGATCTTAAAAACTATGGAATATCTGATGAACTGATTAAGAAGCTTACTGATCCTTCTCAAGTTGTTAAATATTTTGGAAATGTTTATGTTGAGGATTATTGGAAAAAATTTGGTTTTTTTATTGATTACTCAAGAATTATGAGCACCATATCAGACGGTTATAAAAAATTTATACAATGGCAGTTTTATCAACTTAAAGAAAAAAACCTACTTGTTCAAAAACCTCATTTTGCACCTTTTTGTCCAAATTGTGGACCTGTTGCAGTAGATAAATCAGAAACAGATATCCTAAAAGGCGGATCAGCTGAGATTTTAGAATTCACAACTATTAAGTTTAAAATGAATGATGGAACAATTCTTCCAGCTGCTACTCTAAGACCTGAAACTATTTTTGGTGTCACAAATATGTGGATAAATCCGAATGTAAATCATGTTAAAGCAGAAATTGATGGTGAAATATGGATTCTTTCAAAAGAAGCACTTGAAAAACTCTCTCATCAATTAAAGGATGTAAAACCGCTTAATGAAAAAGTATCTGGAAAGGAATTAATTGGAAAAACTTGTATCGTTCCAATAACAGACCGAGAGATACCAATACTATCAGGACCATTTGCTGACCCAAATGTAGCAACAGGAATTGTTATGTCAGTTCCTGCTCATGCACCATATGATTGGATTGCCCTTGTAGAATCAAAAGCAGATATCGAACCAATTACAATTATTGATGTTAAAGGATTTGGTACAAATCCAGCAAAAGAAGTTTGTGACAAATTTGATATAAAAAGTCAAACTGAAACAGAGAAGCTAGACCTTGCAACAGAAGAAGTATACAAAAAAGAGTTTCATACAGGATATCTTAATGAGAAATGCGGAATTTACGCAGGAATTAAGATATCAGATATAAAAGATGCTGTAAAAAATGAACTAATTGATAACAATCAAGCAGTTGTAATGAGAGAATTTTCAGAAGAAGTTATTTGTAGGTGTGGGGGAAAAGTTCTAATAAAACAAATTCCAGACCAATGGTTTATAAAATACAGTGATGAAAAGCTAACGAATGACTCAAAAATTCATGCTGATAATATGAATATTTTTCCACAAGAATATAAAGATGAAATTCCTGGAATTCTTGATTGGTTTGACGACAGAGCATGCATTAGAAAAGGATCATGGCTTGGAACAGATTTTCCATTTAAGAAGGGTTGGATAATTGAACCTATTTCAGATTCTACACTATATCCAGCATATTACATAATATCAAAATATGTAAATGAAAATAAAATTAAAGCAGAGGATATGACAAATGAATTTTTTAATTATGTTTTCTTAAATAAAGGAAATAGTAAAAATCCTGTTTGGCAAGAAATTAAGGATGATTTTGATTATTGGTATCCAGTAGATATAAATCTTGGAGGAAAAGAACACAAAACAGTTCATTTTCCAGTTTTTTTAATGAATCATGTAGCAATAATGCCTGAAGAAAAAAGACCTTGTGGTATTTTTGTGCATTGGTGGGTTACACAAAAAGGAAAGGAAAAAATCAGTAAATCAAAAGGAGGAGTTGAACATATAAATGAAGCTGCAACAACCTATGGTGTTGATGCTATGCGACTTTATTATGCTCATGTCGGTTCACCTTTTGTTGATATTGAATGGGACTCAGAGGCAGTTATTAAATATAAAAATAGACTCGCAGGACTCTATAAGTTAATAGAACAAATAAATGAAATCAAAGAATGTAAAGATCAAAATTTAGACAATTGGTTAAAAAGTTCACTTCAAAGAACCATAAAAAAGACAAAAGATGCATTTAAAAATTATGATTTAAGAGTTGCAACTAATGAAATCTTCTTTGAATGTCAAAAAAACATTCAATGGTATATAAAAAGAGGTGGAGGAAATAAAAAACTTCTTGATAATTTTGTAGAAAATTGGATAACACTTATGACACCAATTACACCACATTTATCTGAAGAAATATGGCATAAAAAAAATAAAATTTTTATTTCAAATATTTCTTATCCAGAATATAACGATAAAGAAATTTTTGAAAAAGAAGAAGTTGGAGAATACCTTCTTTTAAAAGTAATAGAAGATATTTCAGAAATTCTAAAAGTTACAAAAATAACACCTAAAAAAATAATAATATACACTTCACCATCCTGGAAACAAAATATTTTTAGAAAAGCAATTGAGCTATCTAGTAAAAACAAACTAAATGTTGGAATTATTATGAAACAAGTTATGAGTGATAAAAAAATGAAATTACTTGGTAAAGAAATTTCCCAATTTGTAAATAAACTTCCAGGAGAAATTATAAAGTTGAATGAAAATGATAAAAGAAGATATATAATAGATATTAGTGAATATGACTATTTAAAAAATTCAAAGGATTATATTAAAAATATATTTAATTCGGATATAGAAATTATTAATAGCGATGACAAAGATGTGTATGATCCTGCTAATAAAATTCGGTTTGCAATTCCTCTAAGACCAGCAATATTTATTGAGTAAAAATTTTAAGATTTATTTTGAAGATTTCTTTTTTAAATCCTTTTTTGAAAAACGTATCATAAAGATACTACCGATTAAAATGAAAACAAATCCTGCTCCAATTACATAATAAAGTATGTTACTACTACTAATAGCCGGTCTTTGATTGACATATTCTATATAACTAAATGTAAGAAAACCAAGTATAATAAAAATAAGACCTAATATGTATGCTGATAATTCCTTTAATACTGACATGTGAAAGCTATAATTAAAGAATATATATTAAAGGTTATTGGAAATAAATTATTGATTTTGACTTTCTAAATAAAAATTTAAATAATTATTATTATGTTACTTATAATATTGGATAATTCTGAACGTTTTCAGCTCCAACAAATGCAGCTAGTGCATAACCCCCAAAACCAAATGATGCAGGTTCACCAGGTATTGCAAATGAGATACCAATCCCTATAAAACCTAGTGCAATTCCATTTTGTTGACCAGAAGCAATAAAACCCCATCCTGTTAATAAATTTGCAGCCATAGATTGAGCATTAATAAGTGAAGTCCATATTGTAACAAAACGAGGTCTAGGTGCCATTATTGGCATAAATAAAAGCCCTCTACCACCACCAGCTATACTACATATAAAGACAGAGCCAGTATCGGAAAATGGTCCTGGAATTATATTATTTTTAATACTTGTCCCAGGTATATTAACATAAGAAAGCCATTTTGGATTCAAAAGTAAATATACATATTCTTTTGAAATTACTTTAGGTATTAAACCATTAACATCTAAAATTTCAATGAAATTTTTTTTCAGTAATTGAGTCTCATCACTTTTGAAATCATTTACAATTTTGCTTTTTAATTCCTCAAATAAATTATAAATATTTTTAGCTGTATCAGTCGGTAAAATAACTTCACATTTGTTTGTTTTCGTTTTATTAAAAGTGTAAAAAGTTAGATTGGCATTGGCTATATCTTTGTTATAATCCCCAAGAATAATAGGGGTAAAAGCAACTCCAACAAATAAAACCAACAATACAATTATAAAAGTTTTTAATAATATCTTGTTTTTCATGATATTTTCCTCCCTCTAAACATTATTTGTCAAAATTTATATCAATTAACTAGATTAATAATTTTTGCTTTAAAATAATTCAAAAAACATCTAAATAAAAATCTAAATATGAATAATTCTTTTCGGTTTACCCTTTATTTCAGGAGGTAATTGACCAATATTGAATTGTGAAGTTGTGGTTTCGCAATAGAAATATTTTATACCATCATCTTCAACATACACTCCATGTTCACCCTCTAAATGAATTCCAACAGCAAGATGTCCAGAATTTTTATCTTCAAGTTTATAAAACAATAATACTACGTCATAGCCTAATGCATCCATAATTGATGCATATAAAATTGCGGAATCTTCACAATCTCCATTTTTGTCAACCAAGGTCTCTACTGGAAACTTCCAATATTCAATACAACCCTGACTTTCATTATCAAGAGTATATTGAACATTTACTTGAACAAATCTTAGAATAAAATTTGCTGTTGTAATAATATTGAATTTCTTATTATCTGCAAGATTCTTTAATTCAGTTGCAAAATCGATAATTACCTTTTCATTCGAAGTAACATATGCAGCCATTGCTTCATTTGGAAATGGTTGATCTTGAGGAGATCTATCAATGTTTGCATTTGCATAGTTTTCATAAGTATCAGATGGAATACTCATTGAAAGTTTCCAATGGTTATTGCTAAAAAACCATTTATATATTCGATTTATGTTTTCATCACTTGATTTTGTTTCTTCTGATAAAATTATATCATACCATAATTTTCCTTTTGAACCTTCAATAAATCCAGTTCCATCCATTATATTTTCTTTGTTATCAATTTGAATAATAAGAGTTGTCTTACTGTTTTCTTTGTTTATATCAATTATATCGTTACTTCCAAAAATATCATAATCATACATTACAATTTCAATAATCGTATATGGTTTTTTTGTATCATCAGGAATATCATAGAAAATAGTTTCATGTTGTATTTCCTTTACTTTTTTGAGCATTACATTCCAACGTTTTCCATTATTATCAATTTTTTTAAAGCTCTCTCCATCAATAATAATATCAAAGTATACTTGAGCCCATTTTAAGATATCAACTCTTGATGTTACCATGAATTTTTCTAAAATTATTTCAAAGGATAAATCTACATATGGGTTTATATCTGAATTATCTCCATAACCATCTTCATCTGTATCACTCCACTCATATGGGTTTTCTGGAAAAGTATCGCTATTATCCCCAACTCTATCTCCATCTGAATCCTTCCACTCATCCGGATCATTTGGAAAATCATCTAACTCCAGAGGCGGAGAAGATGTACTATCTTTTTTGGTTTTTTCAGGATTCCATCGATCAGGATATCCATCATCATCTGAATCAACACTAGCAGCAGGATCATTTGGAAAATCATCTATTTCATCATGTACTCCGTCCTTATCTGAATCTGGTTTATTAGATATATCAGAACTAACAGAATTATTATCAAGAAAAGTACATCCAGTAAGTGTTGTGAGAATAATTATTGAAATAAATATTAAAGAAATTATTTTTGCTTTCATTTTTAATTATAATAGTAGTATATTTTTACATATAAAAAGATTCTGATACAAACCACAAATTTCTATTTTTTATAACTCTTAAGAGAAATAAACTTTTTTATTTTTAATAATACAAATATTCTTGAAAACTGATAAACATAAAAACTAATTAATTATGTATAAAATTTAGATGACAAACTTATATTCTAAAATATCAGAAGATACATGGGATGCTATAGCAAAGAGTTTTGATTCAACAAGACGAAAAACTTGGAATGAATGTATTGAATTCATTACTTCATTACCAAAAAAAAGTTTAGTTTTAGATGTGGGTAGTGGTAATGGAAGACATCTGTTACCATGTGCAAAACATTGTAAGAAAGTAATAGGATTGGATATTTCAATTGAACTTTTAGAAATTGTGAAGAAAAAGGTTTTTGATAATAAATTAAAAAATGTAGAACTTGTTCATTCAGATGCTGTAAATATACCTCTTAAAGCAAATTGTATTAATGCAATACTATATATTGCGACATTACATAATATTTCAGTAAGATATCGTCGTATCAATTCTCTTAAAGAAATATATAGAATTTTAAAACCTGGTGGAAAGGCAATTGTAAGTGTTTGGTCAAGATGGCAGGATAAATACCGTCAACATTTTTTAATAAGAATGATTGCTCAATTTGGTCGTAATGAATTTGGAGATATTGATATTTGTTGGAGACAACATGGATTGAATATATCCAGGTTTTATCATCTTTATAGTAAAATAGAATTTGAAAAGGATATTAAAAAAGCAGGTTTTAAAATAATTAGTATTAAGGGTAAAAAAATTCATTCAAGAAAATATCCCGATAATTATTTTGCAATCATACAAAAATAAAAAAGAAGATATGGTTATTCATTTGCCAATAAAATAACCAATAATATGATTTAGTTTTGGAAATTTCTCTATAAGTCTTTGAATCAATGAATTGTATGTTATTTTTGATCTTGGTGTTTTAAGATAAACATCAATTTCACAGAAGTTTGATGTATCATCTGAATTAATGATTTTTATTTTTCCAATAAATTCCTCAGTTTTATTTGTAGGTGCCGTAACATTTACAGTAATCGTTACACATTCTCCTTCTTGTAAACCTTGACCGCTATCTGGTTCAATTTCAAAAACTGCTCCTGGCCAATTTGGAGCTGATTCAAACTGCCAATTTAATATTGTGCCATTGTCTCCACAGTTACATATTTCAAATGTATCTGAAACTGTAGTTCCAGGTGGTACATCTTCCCAAGAAAGACTACCATCGCAACAGATAGCTGAATCACCTTCAGAAACCATAAAATCATCTACCATTAAAAACCAAGAGTCATATGACACACAGTGAATTCCAATATATATGCTCTGGTCATCATAGGAGTCTAGATTATATGAATATTTTGTCCATTCTGTTGGTGGTTCAATATATGGTGCAGATGATATTATTGTAAAGCTTGTAGGATCTGTATCTGTTGTAGATACTCCAACTTCAATTCTTTCAATGTTATATTGATCTGAATAAGATTTCGCCCAAAAAGAAACAGTACCAAAATTATTTGGTTCTAATTGAGGAGTAATCAACCAATCATCATTTTGTAACGTATTTTGAACAGCCCAACAAACTGTATATTTATCACCTGTATGAGCTAATAATTCAGGATCTTCTTGTGGTGGATCACATGCCAACGGATTGAAAATTAGAAATGCATATGCTTCATTTTCATGTGTAAAATTAAATGCTGAATGACCCCATGTAAGTTCTCCATCTACATCAATATTAGTCCATGGTTGAAAATCTATTGAAAAATCTTCATATGCTTCGAAGCTATCCTCAAATAAAGCATTAGTTTGCAATATTTTTGGTTTATTAATGTTTGAGATAATATTTTTTGTTATTGATGAAATTTCAATTGCTTCTTTATTATCAGCAATAACAGCAGATGTTGAAAAAACCAATATAAAAGATATCAACAATACTGTATTTGCTTTTATAAAATTTTTCATTTTTATCTTATACCTCCATAAAACTATAATTTTTTAAAAATTATAATAAAATAATTTAATTTAAATATTTCCTTAACAATAGTTAATGATAATAGAAGTAAACTATTTGTTATTAGATCTATTTTATTAAATAATTTTTTCTTTTCTATGAGTTATATAACTAATAATAATAAGAACAATTATTGATATCAATATCCCCCAAATGGCTGACAAGAATCCAAATGTTGGAAATATTTTAAATTGAAATAAGAATATCGAGATTTCACCACAAATAATACTTGCAATACATCCATATTTTGTTGCCTTTTTCCAATACAGAGCAGCAATTGTTGTAGGACATAAAACTGCAAGACCTGAAAACGTTGTGGAAACAAGTGTTCCCATTATCCCTACCTTTGTATCATATCCACCAATTACAAAAAATATTGCAAAAAGGGAAAGAATTATTATAATTGCCTTTCCAAATAATATTTCAGAAATACGTCTTTTTTTTATTGGTAAATCCCTTGATATCATTGTGGAAAGTGAGAGCAGTTGAGAATCAGCTGTGCTCATTAAAGCTGCAAGTGCACCTACCATTACAAATGCAAAAATAAAAGAAGGAGCATATGTTGCAACCATTATAGGAAGAACCATATCTTCAGAACCAATTGCAATTTCAACACTTGTTCCATGAGCCCATATACCAATTAGAACAGGAAACAAGAATAAAAATGATACAACAATTGGATAAAAAATCATAGATATCTTTAAAGATTTTTCATTTTTTGCTGTATAAAATCTTGAAAATATCTGAGGAAACATTGGATCTGCAAAAAGCCATAGAAGCATAAATGAAAACCAAATCTGAGGGAGAAAATAATCACCTCCTCCAGGTCTTGCGAATAATTCTGGTTTTGCTTCAAATGCTGCAATATTTGCAGCTTCAAATCCACCAAGAGATATTGCAACAAAAACAACAGCCAAAGTCATTGCAATAATCATTATAAAACCTTGTAAGACATCGGTCCAACCTGAACCTCTCATCCCACCAAACAAAACATATAACATTATTATAATCATTGTAATTATTGCACCAACTTGCCAACTAATTTCTGTCATATATTCTATGAGCATTCCAGCACCAATTGCTTGAGTTGCCAGATATGGAATCGTAAATATCACCATGATAAACATAAAAAGTAATCTCAGACTGGTGCTTTTGAATCTATCACCAATAAGTTCAGGAGGAGTAATAAAACCTTTTTCTTTTCCAAGTTTCCAAACCTTTCTTCCAATTATATAAAACATAATTGCCATAAACGCTGTTCCAAAACCCATTATCCCATATTGGCCAAATCCACTAGTATATGCCTTTCCTGCAAAACCTAAAAAAGTAAATGCAGAAAAATTGGTTGCTGCTAGAGTAAAAAATAAAACTATTGGACCAAATGTTCTATTCCCAAGAAAATAGTCTTCTGGAGTTTTTTTTGTTCTTTTTTGTGCATAGAAACCAAGTATTATGAGAATTATAAAATAGATAGTTACTAAGAATATGAATATCATTTTTCAATCCTCCAAAAGAACTTTGAAAATATATAAAAAGATGCAGATGTAAGGAGTGTAAGAAATAATAGATAATAAATCCATAAAGGAAGACCGATAATCATTGGTTTTGATGTATTCCAGCCCCAAAAATCAATTGAAAATATAAAAAGTAAAACAAACAATAAATACCAAAAAGCATTTTTCTTTTTTGGAAACCAGAACGGTAGATTTTTCAATTTTTTTCCTCCCAGATTATCCACCTTTTCCTGGTTTTAAGGGCTGGAATAGGTTAAACAATGCCCTTTTTTCGTTTAACCAGCATAATGGGATAAATAAGAAATAATTAAGTTTTACTAATTTTAGACAGTTATATCTTTATGTTCAAAATATATCAATGAGATAACCATGCAAACAGTTGTAACACATATTAAAATAAGAGCTGAGCCTATATTGAAATCACCAAATTTTAAAGTGTCATAGGGAACGAAGTAATGTGTGATAGAAACAACTCCAATTGATTCATAATCGGGAACTGTTTTTGACATTGTTTCAATAACATACATACCCATAAGTAGAGCAATAAAAGTTATACTTGCCTTCATTTTCTCATTTATAATAACAGATATCAATATTGCTATTCCAAGAATTGCAAGAAAGTATGGAACTGAAGCAACATGAGTTAAAAACAAATTACCAAAATCTAATTCTTCACCAATTACAATAGTAATACCAATTACAGCAAGCATAGTTCCAAAGTTTATTATCAAAGTCATTGGAATTAAACCTATAAACTTTTCAAAAACTATCTGTTTTCGCGATACGGGATTAGACATCAAAAGATCTATTGTTTTTCCTTCAATTTCTTTAGAAACAATTGATGCTGCAATAAAACCGATTACTATCCCAAGTATAATCATCCAAAAGATCTGATAAAGTTCTAAATTCAAAAATCCAACATATGTTGCCATATCAAAAGTTGCTGGTCCAAAGAAATTTGAAAATGAATCAAAAAGACCTGTTTCTCCCATTTCCTCCAAGGGTTCTTTAAATGCTGGAAACATTCCAGCGTACATAACTGAAATAAGCATGAATAAAAGAGTGAGAGTGATTGTTGTTTTTTTGTAGTCAAGTATAGTTTGAATTGCTATTCTAAATCGAAATATATCTTGCATTTTCAATCCTCATAGTAATGTATAAAGATATCTTCTAAACTGAAATCACTGATTACTAAATCTTGAATTGTATATTTCGAAAATTTCTTTATCCAAGAATCAATATCATTTATTGCAATAAATTCTATCCAACCATCCTTTACTTTCATATCTTTAGGTCCTGCAAATGTTTCTGGTTTTTCCTTTATTTTTAATCTGATTTTCTTTCCTCTTTTGCTTTTTAGTGTCTCAACATCTTCAAGAGCAATTAAATTACCATCTCTTATTATTCCAACTCTATCACATACTCTATCAACTTCACCTAATATATGAGATGATAGAAACATTGTTTTACCACGTTTTTTTTGTTTTATTAAAAAGTCATAAAATTTTTGTTGTAAAAGAGGATCTAAACCAGAAGTCGGTTCATCCATTATCACCATTTCTGGATCATCCATAAATGCCTGAATAATTCCTATTTTTTGTTTCATCCCTTTTGAGTAACCCTTTAATTTTCTATCTAAAGGTACATCAAATATTACCAATAATTCATTAAGTAATGTCATTTCTCTATTTCTTAAAGCAGCAAAATAATTCAAAAACTCTTTTCCAGTCATATGGCTATAAATATTCAAATCTCCTGGAATATAAGCAACCTCTCTTTTAATTTCAACAATGTCATCTTCAATATTTCTACCAAAAATTGTTGCTGATCCTCTAGTAGGGGTTAAATAACCTAAAAGTGTTCGAATCGTTGTTGTTTTACCAGCACCATTAGGACCTAAAAATCCAAATATTTCACCTTTTTTAACAGATAAAGTGAGGTCTTCAACACCCTTAATTTTACCATAGTATTTTGTTAAGTTATTTGTTTCAATAACATTCAAAGTGCATCCACAAAATTTACAATATAATAACTATATATAAATATATTTAAAAATCACATTGCAATCATATCTTTTACATTAGATATAAGTTGATCAATGTCAAAGGGTTTTATTATATAATCAAATATTAATGATTGAAGTCCCTTCATTTTTTCATTATCTGGTGAACCATTTGCTGTTATTATAGATATAACTACATTCTTGTTTAAACCTCTTTTTAATATCTCTTCAATTGTATCCCAACCGTCCATAAATGGCATCATTATATCCATTAGAATAATTCCTTTAAAACCTCTTTCGAGTTCCTTAATACAGTCCATTCCACTATCAACAGTAAAAACCTCAAAACCCTCTATTTCAAATATTTTTCTAATAGCAATTAGTATATCTGGGTCATCGTCTACTACCATTATCCTTTTATCCATCTATTTATCACCCTATTAATTTTTTATTACTATCATGTTATACTTTTTTTAATCTATTATAAGAACTTATCGTGTTAAAATGTCAAAATGAAAATTGTTTGTATCTAGAATAATATTTTATAAAGAATATTACAAAGATTACCTATTTGTTCTGGTGTTAAATCTTCAACTCTTTTATCCAAATAAGGTATATTATTTCTATTTAATTTATAAAGCTCTTTTAAAATATTTTTTATCTTTTTTCGTCTATGATTAAAAAGATTTTTTGTAATATGAAAAAAGAAATCTTCATTATACTGAATAAAAGGTGGAACTTTTCTTCTAATCATTTTTACAGTACATGAATCGACCTTTGGCTGTGGTTTAAAACAGGTTTTAGGAATTATTTCAAGAATCTCACATTTTGCTTTATAATATACATTTACAGATAAACGAGAATATTCTTTTGTTCCATAATTTGCTACCATTCTATATGCAAATTCCTTTTGATAAATTAGAATTGCCAGATCAAAGTTATATTCAAGGAATTTAAAAGTAATAGGAGAAGATATTTGAAAAGGAAGGTTTGAAACAATTTTATTGAATTTAGGTAAAGTTTCAAAATCTAATTTTAAAACATCATTATGAATTAATTTTACATTATCTGATAATTTACCAGTTAGGTTTCTTACAATTTTTTCATCAATTTCAATTGTAATTACTTCTTTTGCTTTATCAGCAAGAAGTTTTGTTAAAATACCTTTTCCAGGCCCAACTTCTAAAACGACATCATCTTTAGTAATATTTGCATAACCTACTTCTCTTTCCGCAACATTTCTATCAATTAAAAAATTCTGACCTAGACTTTTTTTCATATTTTAATCAATGAAAACCATGAGTAATTGGCGGACGTGTAAATAATCTGTATTTTTGATTTGGGTCAGTTAATTCAAGTTCAATTCTTTTTGCTATAAGCTTATCAGGTGCTCTTAAAAAATCAATTCGCTCACACATTTCTTCAAAGCTTGTAAAAGGTTTTTTCTTTCTTTCATCAAGAATATCATGCATCATTTTTTTACCAAGACCCGGTAAAAGCTCAAGGACATGAAATCTTGTTGATATTGCTGGGGATTCATTAAAAAACTTAAGGAAACGCTCTTTTTGATTATGGACTATGTCAATAATAATGTAAGGCATTTCTCCATGAGCCGTAGATGTCATATCCTCATAATTTACTCTACCTTTAATCTTAGTAATCTTTTTTCTACTTTCAGGATTTTTACCAACATATATTCTTTCACCAATAGTAAATGATGCATCTTTCTTTGGGACTAACTCAAGTAATGTAAACTGATTTTCACCAATACCATAAACCAGAGGTTGTCTTTTATGTGGGGGTAAGTCACCTCTACCTTTTGGCAGGTAATCAAGTATATATACATAATCTTCCAAGAATCCTACCCCCTATATCACTCGGTATAATATTTTTTAACAAGTTCAAGTATCTTTTTAATCTCACCCTCACCGAATGTGATTCTCTCTTTTGCAAAAATCGTTTTTAAATCTTCTTCAGTTTGTGGAAGCAAATCAGCTAATTTATAAACATGTATTTCTTCTAAAAATTCAAATTTTGATAATTCTTTTATTAAATCCTCAATTTTTTTTATAGGCAATTTGGCAAATTTTTGAGCATGTTCGAGTGCTATTTTTTGTTCATATAACAATTCATCTCTTTCTTTCTCAATCTTCTTTAAAATACTTTTAACCTCAGAAATTGATACGGGCTTAACTACACTATCATCAGGTGTCATTATTGCACTCTCCTAAGATGTTCCGATCTAATTATTAACACCTTATGTTTTTTACCATCATTAATTCCAACCAAATATGAATCTCCTTGCTTACCCTCTATTTTTCCTGTATACCCCTGAAAACGAATATGAGGCATTCCTTTATGAATGGATGAATCAATTACTATGTTTACTGCTTCTCCTTCTTCAAAGTGTTGTAAAGCTCTTGTAATAGAGTGTATTCCTCTTTCTCTTGGTTTTTTTCTTAGTATTTTTCTACTTTTACTTCTTATTCCCTTTGAACGTTTTACCAATTCTTATTCCCCCTTAATACTAATTACGTCGAGCTCAATTACTTGACAGGGAATGCCAATTATATCACTGAGATTAGGCTGAGTTTTACCTTCATCACCTGATATAAGCTCCTTTATATAGGTTCCTGATTCTGCTTCTATTATTAATGTTGCTATATCACCATCTATCGATTCAATTTTACAATCATATATATGCTTCTCTCTAACCATTTTAGCTCGTCTGTGAGCAACTCTAGATGGCGTAAATTGGCCTATCTTTTTACCACATAATGATAAAGCTGCCTTTTTAAGTTTTTCGTTATTTAAAATTTTTGAACTTTTTAAGACAACACGATAGATTTTTCTAAAATTAGACTGTTTTAATCTATTTATCTCATCCTTATTTGAGTATCGAAGATTACTGATTTCAACAATATCTTTATTTTTTTTATTGATTTCTTTTTCTAGTTGTTTTAAATCAAAAGTTCTTTTTTTCGGATTTTTAATTTCCAAGACAAAGGGTCGACCTGTTCCAAGCATCCTAGCGTCAACATCTTCTCTTCCACATCCATGTAGAGCTTCATCTTCACCATCTGTAACATCTAATAATTTCTTAGCAATTAATTCCTCAACACTTGTTTTGTACAATTTTCCAGAGTAATTACATTTTTTACAACCCTTTCCTAAGCATATTTTACAGAACCATCTTGTTTGAGGGATATTACGTCTAAATTTTTTATATTTACCATAAAGATATAAAGAACTAATCTGTAAATAGATTATATCAAAGGAAGTATCTAAAATTATCATCAAATTGGGTTTTTCAAAATTTACCTCTTTATTTAATTTTATTTCTAAAATTTTTCCAATTTCTCTATTTAATTCATTCTTAATAGATTCTGAAAATTCTGAACCTGAATAATCAATTATTTCCTGTTCTTTATCTAATATCTCTTCATCAACTTTTGATCCTACTAAAAAAGTTTCAAATTCAAAAATTATTAACGAGTCATAAATTAATTTTGAAAAATGATTTACTTCATCTATTAAACCATCACATAACCAACAATTTTTAGATTTAATTTTTGTTTTAATTTTCAGATTTTCCCTTAATATTTTTCCTCTTTTATTATTGGTTAAACCATGATTAATTTTAGCAAAAAATCTACCAAAACAATTATCACATAAACAATAATTTGAAACAATTTTATCAGCAATTTTAAGGATTTCTTTATCTTTTAAATTATAATTCATTCTCTATCTTATAAAAAATGGTATTTTAAATATTTTTATCTAAAAAAATACTTATTTTTCTATCCATAGTTTGTAAGTAAAATAAATCATTACTATAAAAATAATTAAAGAAACATACCAAATTGATCGATCAACAGCAGTAACGTAAGCTAAAGATAAAATAAATATCACTACTAAAAAAATTGTTATAAGATCTCTATATTTCATTTTTAAACCTACATATTGTATTTTGCTCGGAAATATAAAATATTTGATTTTGATAATGTTTTTAATAAACTATTATATTCAGTTTAAAACTTAAGGAGGCAAAAAGATGGTGAAAGTAATTCCATTTAAAGGTGTAACATACAATTATGAAACAATAAAGAATCTAGATAATTTAATGTCTCCACCTTATGACATTATATCAGAAAAAATGCAAACAGAATTATACAATAAACATCCCAAAAATTTTGTAAGACTTATTCTAGGAAAGCAAAATTCTGATGACAACGAAGAAAATAATAGATATACAAGAGCAAAAGAATTACTGAATCAATGGTTTAAAGAATCAATATTAATTGAATCAAATAAACCATCAATATTCCCTTATAAAATTGAATATAATATTGATTCTAAGAAAAAAATAATGAATGGTTTTTTCATTCTTTTGAAACTAGACCCTGAATATAAAGAAGTAAGAGCGCATGAAAAAACTTTATCAAAACCAAAAGAAGATAGACTGAATCTTATGAGGGCCTGTCATTCTAATCTAGAACCTATTCAATTATTATACATAGATGATGAAGATAAAATTAGAAAGTTAATTGATGAATCATTATATGAACCTTTTATTAATGTTAAAGGTTATGATAATTTTAATCACAAACTCTGGAAGATAGATAATATTGAATTAATATCAAAAATTCAAAATGAACTAAAAGACAAAATATTGTTTATTGCTGATGGTCATCACAGATATCAAACAGCTATTAATTATTCAAATGAATTAAAGGATAAAAATAATGAAAATGCACCTTATAATTATCGCATGGTAATACTAGCAAATATGTTTGATTATGGTTTATCAATTCTTCCAACACATAGACTGATTAAAAAATCTGACATTGATATTAAACTATTTTTAAATAATATAAAAGAATATTTTATCATAGAAGAAAAAAAAGTAAAAATTTTTGGTAATAATTTTAAAAAGATTAGTGAAAAAATTATAAAAGATTTACAAACAAAAAAAGATCACAAATTTGCATTATACATAAAAGGCAGTTATTATATTTTAACATTAAAAGATGAAAGCTTTATGGATGATTTTGCAAAAGATAAATCTAAAGTCTGGAGAACTCTTGATGTTTCAATATTACATAAAATAATTCTTGAACACTTTATGAATATAAATCAAAATAATATTGAGGATTATATAAAATATACACGAATAGATGAAGAAGCGGTCAGATTTGTTGAGGAAGGATTATATGATTTTTCATTTTTAATGAACGCAACAAAAATTAATGAATTAAAAGCTGTTGCTGAAGCAGGTGAGCATATGCCTCAGAAGTCTACTTATTTTTTACCAAAGATGCTTTCAGGTCTGGTTTTTTACAAAATGTAATTTTTCATTTTGACATTATTATTCGAAAGTTATATAAACTATAAAATACAAATATTATCATGATGTAGTTTATCTATATCTTGTTATGATTTATTATTATAGAAAAGGGGAGATATAATGTCAAAATATAAAAAATCAGAATTAATTTTTAAAAATAATAAGGTGGTGAATAAGTAAATGTCTTCATTAGTCGTGGTATTAATTGGCTTTGTAGCTGGATTATTAACCATGACTGTTGTAAGCTTATATAAATGGGTTTTAAATATTTGGAATAATGGTTTATAAAAGGTAAATTTAATTTTTCATTAAAATAAAAAAATTAAAAAAAATAAAAGAGAGAAGAGAGATTTTTATCTCATTTATTTATTTTGGCATTTTTGGGACATATTTTTCAATTTCTTCAGTTTTTCCTGCGTCCCAAATTGCTCTAATTGCTAATAGGGCTGCTGCTGGTGCTGCAAAGATTGCTATATAGCCTGTTAGGCTCTGGAAGAAATAAGCAAAATCTTGGTTTTGCACAAATCCCCAGGTTTCCCAATAGTTAGATGTTGCACCAATAACAACTAGTATCAATGCTCCTATCAAGAAAGTCGGTATTCTTTCATGGGTGATCTGTCCAACTGCAAAGAATGATAATACACCGACAATAAATCCAAGTACTCCTAGTATCATTGCAATATAGGCTTCAGTATCAGTATACCATCTTGCTCCAACGATAATTCCGGCTATTAAAGCGATAAGAACACCAAATAGAAACAACCAGCTACCTATTTTTCTGAATATTTCCATTTTTCCATCCCTTCTCCTATATTTTGTAATACTGCTAAGATATTGATTCATATATAAGATTTTAGTGTAAATGAATATGTACATAGATATGCAAGTGTATAGTGGAACTATATATAGTCTGATATATCTAAAAAATGCTATTTTATCAAAATGGATTCTTTACATATTGATAAAATTATATGATATTTTTAAATAGTACTATTGACAAATATTAACACGATTAAATGCTACGCAAAGATGAGGAAATGTAGATGGATATGATAAAAAATTTTAATCATAAAATTCTCATAAATTAGATTGAAGTAACTACCTTAGAGGGGGCTATGATTACTTTTTGATTCACCTCTTCTTGTATATCAGCCCCCTCTTTTACCCCCTTAAAACTTTTAGGAAAGATTTAAGTCTAAATCATCTATATAATCTGGGGTGTAATATGAAAACTATTATGGTTGTTGATGATGAAACAAGTGTTCTTGATGAAGTAAAATCTTGTTTAGAAAAGGAAGATTATAAAGTTGTTGCTGTAGACAACAACCGAAAAGCATTTGAACTAATTGAGAAAGACAATGAAGATTATTATAGTCTAATATTAATTGATACCTCCCTTCCAGAAAGTAAGGTCCCTGCTTTTTTCTCAATGAAACCAAGTATTAAAAAAAATATTGATACTAGTAATCAAGAAAACTTTTTACAAAAACCTTTTACAAAACAACAACTTATTGATTTTATCAAAAAAAAGATTGAATAATAACTCAAATAAATTTTTCAATAATTTTAAAATCTTCAAATAAAATTTCTTTTAATTTATTATTATAAATTACTGCTGCAGGATGATAAATTGGAATAATTTTTAAATTGTTTTTTGAATAAATCTTCCCATGAATTCTATTGATTTTTTGAAATGGAAATTTGAATTTATTAAAAATATATGAAATTGAAATTCTACCTAAGGGAATTATAAGATTTGGTTTGATTATATCTATTTGTTTATCTATATATTCACTACAGCTTTTAATCTCCTTTTTTAAAGGATTTCTATTTTTTGGAGGTCTACATTTTAGAATATTAGAAATGTAAATATCATTTCTATCTAGACCAATAGATACTAAACAGTCATCAAATATTTTACCAGCTCTACCAACGAAAGGTTTGCCATAGATATCTTCATTTTTTCCTGGTGCTTCACCAATAAACATAATTTTTGAATTTAAGGATCCTTCTCCAAAAACATAATTATTTTTTGTTTTATGTAAACTACATCTATCACATTTTAAAACAAAATATTTTAAATTATCCAAGTATTCAATTTTTGACATTTAACTTTTGAAATTATGTTCATGTTTATATGGATTAAGATTATTTGCAAATAAAAATTAAAGAGAAGAGTAATATGCAAAGTAAAGAGGAAAATGATTTTATTTTTATTAGACTTTTTGAAGATGAAGAAATTTTAGAAAAGATAAAAAGTGCATGCAAAAATCATAATGTAAGAACAGCTATTGTACTATCTGGAATAGGACAACTAAAACAAACTAAACTTGGTTATTTTATAAAAAAGGAAAATTATAGTCCAGAATCTTTTGATAAACCACTTGAACTATTATCATTATCAGGAAATATTAGCAAACAAAAAAATGATTATTTTTTACATATCCATACAGTTTTAGGTGATGAAAAAAAGAAAGCATTTGGAGGTCATTTAATAGAAGGGAAAATCAGTATAACTGCTGAAATTGTTTTATTGAAAATACCGATAAATTTAAAAAGAAGGCTTGATGAAAAAACAGGTTTAAGAGCGTTATATTTAGAGTAAAACTATTTTAAGAAATAATTTATTACCAAGTTTAGAACAGGTGGGAATGGATATGGAAAAATTAACAAAAATCAGTGAGAAAATTAAAATCCTAAAAGATGCACGAAACATATTACATGAAGAATATTCTAAAACTGAATTTCATAAAAAAAAGGAAGCACATCCGCATGAAACAATACCACCAGCTCCAGAAGATGAAGGAATCTACAAACTATTGACAGCAATTCAACAACTTGATGTTCATATAAAAAAACTCCAGGATATTCAATTTAAAATATTAAAAGAAAAAGAAAACGAATAACCATTCTATAAAATATTTCTTCTTATTCCAAATAATGATTTTATAAGAACAATTATCGGTATTATCTCAAGCCTTCCTATCCACATATTAAAAATAAGCATTGTTTTTCCAATAGGTGACATATTGATATCAGTAATTCCTGCTGTTAAACCAACGTTACCTTGAGCTGAACATACTTCAAAAATTGAATTACTCAGAGAAATATTTTCTCCGGTTTGAATTATAACGATTACACCAGCAAAAAGTAATATAACCCACATAAATGAAATGATTGCTGCTTCATTTATCAAATCCATTGCATCATCCTTTGATAAAGATTTTTGACCAAATTTATGAACAAAAACTCTTCTTGGAGTTGATATTGCTCTTTTAATTCTCCAACCAACTCCATTATAAAGTAAAATTGCTCGGAAAAGTTTAATTCCACCAGCAGTTGATCCAGCAGCTCCTCCAATAATCATTGCAACCGCAAGAATTAGTTTTCCTGATTCACTCCAATTTGTAAGGCTTTCAACTGAAGCAAAGCCTGTACAGGTTATTGCTGAAGTAAATTGAAATCCAGAATATTTCAAAGATAGTAAAATATCATCTCCATAAAGATGTAAATTTACAAATGTTAAACCTATCACACCTAAAATTATTAATATAAATAGTGCTCTAAATTGAATATCTGAAAAAAACTTTTTTATTCTACCCTTTAATAAATCATAATGAGCAGCAAATGCAATTGCACCAAATATCATAAGAACTACTATGGCAATTTGACTTATTGTTCCAAAACTTGAGATACTATCATCAGTTACTGAAAATCCACCAGTTGCAATCGCTGTCATTGCATGGTTTAGAGATTGCCAGGGATCCATTCCATCAGATAGAATAAAACCAATAACAGTCAATACAATTATACCAATTATTGTAAAAAGCAGAAATATCCACCATATTGTTCTAACTGTAGAAATAATTGAAGGATGCATTTTTTGGTCGCGAGCTTCCCCTCTATATAAAACAAATGAACCAGTCCCAGGCCTAGCAAGAATCGATAAAGTAAGTACTATTACTCCAACGCCACCAACCCATTGAATCAGAGAACGCCAAAATTGTAGTGTAGCAGGAAGAAGATTTTCTTGAGCAACCATTGTAAGACCCGTTCCAGTCCAACCAGACATTGACTCAAAAAATGCTGATAAAGGTGCCATAGTTGCTAGTGTAGCTTTATTATATGGTATTAACCAAAAGGGAATACTTCCAACAGCGGAAATAAAAATCCATCCTAGAGCAGCAGTGACCATTGCACTTTTAAAATTTGGAGGATCAGCATTTCTAAATATGTAAAACAGAGGTAATCCGATTCCAAAATATATTCCGCATGTAAGAAGAATAGGTCCTATTGCATCAAATGAACTATTAGAACCAAATTCACCAAAATAAATTGGAACAATCAAACAAAAGAGAGAAACAAATCCTACTATTATGAATATGCCTCCAAGTGATCTCAGGATACTTTTAATATCACTCATTCTAAATGTCTCTCCTTACCATAATCTTTTGAATTTTTACAAACATTAAATATCAACTACTTATATTTTTATTGATTCTTAATTTCATTTATACGCTTATTAAGATCCTTTTTTAGCTCTATTGAAATATCTCGTTTTGTAAATGCATCAGCTTTTGCAGCTATTGCGATTTTTGATGCTAAAATTCTAGCAATTTTGCCTCTTTTTTCTCTAAATGCTTTATTAATTAAGGAATGCTGGAATATAACACCATGTTTTGGTGGTTTTCCACCCTCTTTTTTATATCTAAAAAGAGCTTTTTCAGCACCTAAAATCTGAATTGTAGAACCAGGTAATGTTGCTAATTTTATTAATCCTGATGAATGTGAAATCAAACGTGCTCCAATAAGAGGACCAATTATACTAGTAATATTTGGAGAAATTCTTAACATGTCCTTTTCAATTTGTTTTTCCAATGATTTTATTTCATTATTAATTGTCGTATAAGCGTTAATTAAAGGTTGTATTTTTTCTTTTGGAGTTGGAATCATAGACCAACTTTCTATACGTTCATATAATAGATTTGATGTTTGAATAAAATCATCTAATGTATTTACCATTTGAATTATTTGAAGATCTTTGGATTCTAATTTTTTATCAACATTTTTTTTAGTTGCTAGATTTGTTGCTCTATAAAGAAGTTCTTTTGAAAAACCATAATCTTCATGTGAAATACTAATTTTTTTAAAAATAGTATCAAATGGTTTATATTCTCCAATTTTTTTTAATCTTTTTTCATTTACAATAATTTCTTTCTTATTTTTTACTATATCTTTTTCTTCTTTAAGTATCTCATTTTGTTTGATTTTAATTATTTTGTTTGAAATTGTTTTTGTATCTTTTGAAAACAAAATTTTATCAATTATTTTTTCTCCATCGTATAAAAACACGCCAAACCATTTGGTAAATAGATACATTTAAAAATACAGTATTAAGTAATTTTTAATGTAGTTTGCGTAAAAATAATTTAAAATATTAGTTTATACTTTAAGGGTGAGGTGTTAATCTGGAAAAACTGGAAGTTAATATAGCATCTCTTAAATTAGATAACCCATTGATTCTTGCTTCAGGTTTAATGGATGAAGATGCAGGAAGCATGGAACGTATTTTTAATAATGGTGCTGGCGCAATTGTAACAAAATCTATTGGATTAAAACCGCGTGATGGTTATCCAAATCCAACCATAATTGAATTAGAACATGGAATTTTAAATGCTGTTGGTTTACCAAATCCAGGAATAGAAAATTTTAAGGATGAAATTCTTACCCTTAAAAAATCAAATATACCTATTATTGGTAGCATCTTTGGTTCAGATTCTAAAGAATTTGTAACACTTGCTAAAAAAATGCAAAATTATGGTGTTAACGCATTAGAACTAAACATGAGTTGCCCTCATGCAAAAGGATATGGATTAGAAATTGGTTGTGACCCTGATCTAGTAAAAGAAATTACTTCGCAAGTAAAAAAATCAACAAAAATACCTATTTTTGTTAAGATTTCACCAAACTTATCAAACATTATTGATATTGCTAAATCAGCAAAAGAGGGAAATGCAGATGGAATAGTAGCAATTAATACCGTAAAAGCAATGAAGATAAATCTTGAATTAAAAATACCAGTTCTTTCAAATAAAATTGGTGGATATTCTGGAAATGCTATAAAACCGATTGGTATTCGTTGTGTTTATGAAATAAAAGAAAACATTGATATTCAAATAATCGGGGTTGGTGGGATAACAACAGGTAATGATGTAATAGAGTATTTTATGGCAGGTGCATCTGCTGTTCAAATAGGTTCAGGAATATACTATAGAGGAGTTGATGTTTTCAAAAAAATTAAAAATGAAATTATTTCCTGGATGAAATCCCATAATATAGATAATATTTCAGAGTTAATTGGAGTTGCACATAAATGAACAATCCAAAAGTTATCGAAATTCTTGAAACAATAACAGAAACAACTGATGTAAAAACAATTAAATTTGATTTTGAAGGAGACATCATTCCTGGCCAATTTTTTATGATTTGGATTCCAAATATTGATGAAATTCCTATGAGTGTGTCTTATATTGATAAAAAAGTAAAAGGAATAACTTTCAAGATAGTTGGAAATGCAACTAAAGAATTATTTAATCTGAAAGTCGGTGATAAGATAGGAATTAGAGGCCCTTATGGAAATGGTTTTAGTATTATTGGAAATAATATTTTATGTGTAGCTGGAGGAACTGGGATTGCAATGATTGCTCCTTCAGTTGAATCAGCAAAAAAAAGAAATATTAATACTACTGTTCTACTTGGAGTAAAAAATAAAAACGAATTATTTTTTGAAAATAGAATTAAGAAAACTGGTGCAAATCTATTTGTAAGTACAGATGATGGCTCTTATGGATATAAGGGTTTTGTAACTAGTTTAGCAAAAGATATAATTTTAAATAATAAATTTGATCAAATTTTAACTTGTGGTCCTGAGTTGATGATGAAAAAGTTATTAGAGATATCTAATAACATTTCCTTTCAAGCATCTCTTGAAAGATACATGAAGTGTGGATTTGGATTATGTGGACAATGCTGTATTGGTAAAGGACTTCGAGTCTGTAAAGAAGGTCCTGTTTTTGATGAAACAACTTTGAAGAAAACTGAAGATTTTGGTGTCTATAAAAGAGATGCTTCAGGAACAAAAATTAAATTTTAATAATGGGGGGATTAAATATGAGCTCTTATAATGAGGAAATAAATATTAAGACAAAAGGAGAAGTTGACATTATAGATATTACAAACCAAGTTCAATCTATTGTTAATAAATCTAAGATTAATACTGGGATTGCTTGCATATTTGTACCTGGATCAACTGGTGCAATTACAACCATTGAATATGAACCTGGTCTTAAGAAGGATTTACCAAGAGCTCTCCAAAAAATTGCACCAAAGGGAGAACATTACAATCATCATGAAACATGGCATGATGACAATGGTCATTCTCACGTAAGAGCTAGTTTGATGGGACCTAGTTTAACAATTCCTCTAATTAATGGAAGAGTAATTCATGGAACCTGGCAACAGATAGTTTTTATTGAACTGGATACAAGTCCTAGAAATAGAAATTTAATAGTTCAGATTGTAGGAGAATAATTTTTACCATTTATTTTTGTGAATTCTTGCACTATTGTATCTATTTACCTTATCTTGTTTAACTGCAGGATATCCTAATGAAATTAGTGAAAGAGGGATTACATTTTCTGGAATTTTCAATAATTTTCTTATTCCTAATACTCTATCTTCTCTAGGAAATAAACCTAACCAGCAACTTCCAAGTCCTTTTGCTCTTGCTGCAATAAGAATATTTTCAGTAGCTGCAGAGCAATCTTGAACCCAAAAACCTTTATTTGTTTCTATTTCTAAATCTCCACAAACTATAATTGCTATTTGAGCACCAGGTAGCATTTTTGAATAAGGGTGAAAATCTGTAATTTTATTTATTATTTTACTATCATCTAAAATTATAAAATGCCATGGTTGTTGATTACCTGCAGATGGAGCACTAAATCCTACGTTTATTAAATCATTTATAATTTCATCTGAAATTTTTTTATTTTTATAAGTTCTTACACTTCTTCTTGTTAATATTGCTTCTATTGCATCCATAGATACACCTTATAAATTTATGTATTAAAAATAGTTTTAATATAATTAATTTTCGAATTTGAAATAAATAGTTATTGTTATAAAAAAATTTTTTACAAAATATTAATATATTATTAAAATAACTTCTATATATACCTTTGATTAAAAGGTGTACTATGCGAAAAAATAAGATATGGTTAGTTTATATTTCATTAATACTGTTAATATTACCAGTGTTAACCATATCTTCATTATCTCAAGACGTTACTATACCAGAATGGAATAAGGCATGGTCATTTAAAGAAGAGATTATTCTACCAATATCAACATTCAGATCTCAAGCTATTTATCAACCAATAGATATGCGTATAGATTTTGTCAATCCATGCTGGGGAAAAAATGAAGATGAACACTCTATAAGAGTGTGCTCATGGGATGGAAGTACATGGCATGAATTAGAATCACAAATTTATGACATTGAATTCAAAGATCAAAATTATATATCTAATTGTAGAATCGTTTTTCTTGTTCCAAGTTTTGCAAATGGAAAAGAACTATATTTTGTATTCTATGATGATAGTGAAAAAGCATCAACAAAGTATGTAGATCATGTAAGTATTGAAGACTCATATTATTTCTATGCTCCTATCTCAGGTGTTTCTATTGAAAGTGAATTCTACAAAATTTCTGAAGACGGATTTTGCATCTATGGAATTGGACAAAAAGGAAAAATTATTTATCGTGGATTATCCCAAGGAATAATAAAAATGAAGCCAAATTCTATAGATTTTGATACAGCAAATTTTGACAATTTGGCTTCTTTCATTTTATCATATCAACATGGAAAGGATGATGAAGATGAGGTCTCATCTGACCAAGTTCTAGTATCAAAAGAAATCACTGTTGATGGAAATTTAATGGTTGAGTTTAGAATTGTCAGTGAATCTAATAGTCAACATCTAAGAACAAATAATTTATACAAATATTATTACTGTCCTACAGATGAAAAAAGAATTTCTGTTCATGTTAGACATCAGGTTCTTAAAGAATCAGAAGTAACAGGAATTGAAAATGTTGATGGAAGATATGGAGTATTAGCTTCTGTTCAATCAAAAAGTGGAAGAATAAAAAGAATGCGTTTTGGAGAAATTTTACCATATATACATCTCTTTAGCGAAAATAACATTGTAAAAGAATACAGATTAAATATTGATCCAGAAAATTTGGAAAGAGAATGGGTAATTCCTTATACTGATGATTGCGACCTGGGAGAAGATGCTTGGATTTCTTATGATGAAGGTGAAACAGGAAAAGCTTTTGGAATAATATTTTCGTCAAATAAGAATATTGTTAAATCAGGTACTAATGAAAGAGATGGAATTCAAGTTACCTCTGCTGAAAGAGAATATTTAAAAATTCTTGGAACAGAAATTGATTATACTTCAATAAGTTTCGGAAGAAATTCATATGAAAAAGGTAGTAAACATGATTTAACAATTGCAGGAGATTTAGTAGTTGAATATGATGCAGAATTTTATACATCAGAAACAGGTGGATTTAAAGAAGTAATTTCAGAATCAGAATATTTTCCAGATCTAATAAAATATCGTCATGAAGGTGAGGATGATTTTGAGAACGGTGAAAAAGATATACACACTTTAACAGTTTATCCACATTTATTAGGTAGAATAATAAACATTCCCTTTTTAAGAAGTATATTTGATAGATTTACCTTATCAGCAGAATTATATCAAAAAGATCAATTATATTCAAAAGGCGAATATTTTAAACCAATTATTGGAAAACCATTATTCAAATTTATTAAAATTGCACCTGGAGATTATATTATAAAAATATTCAGAAGGATTGGCAATTATGAGAGAATTATTGGATTAAAACCTATAACTATTAATCATGATGAATTTACTCGTATTTTTTGTACATGGCAAAATAAAATTAAAATCACTACAAGAAACCAAGAAAAAGCAAGAGTTGAAAATATTGAATTAACTTTATTACAAAATAATTCAATTGTATTTGTTAATAAAACAAATCAAAATGAAGATATTTTTCTAAAAATACCATATAATCTCTTTGAAATGTATGTTTTAAAAGCATATTATAAAGGTTTTAAGATATTTGATAAGGAAATTTCGAATAGAGAAAAAAATATTGATATAATCTTAGATTTATATGATTTAAAAATAGAAGTCAAAGATAAGTTAGGATTTTCACCAGGAGTTAATCTAAGACCAATATTAACTAGTTCTGAAATGGAAATTCTAAATGAAATAACTCCAAAAGAAGCTAGTAATGGCATATTTATATTCAATAATCTACCTTCTGCAAAATATAAATTTCAAATAACTTACGGGCGATTTACTGACGAATTATTTATTGACGTTCCAGAGGACGGAGACATAAATAATTTAAAATTTTCAGCTTTATTTGAGCTTAAAACTAAATTGTTAAATTCTAGAGGAAATATAATCAAAGATGAGAATTACAAAATAAATATTTTAAGAGATGGAGAAACTATATATGATAATATCTCCCCAGATAATCCATTGATAATGCCGCCTGGAAAATATACAATTCAAGCACATAATGATGATGAGTTAGTCGGAATAAAAGTAGTTGAATTAAGTAGTGATAAAGATATTAACATTGTTACAAAAATTAAACCCTTTCTTCCAATTTTGGTTACTGGTATTGTTTTACTATTTATTTGTGAGATAGTTGTTTTACTTTTATTTAAAAAATTTTCGTTAAATACATTTTTAAAATTATTAGCTCTCGCACTGGTATTTCTTTCAATATTTCAACCTTGGTGGACTTTGAATGGATATAATGATTCTACTTTTGCAGAGAAAAATACTGAAATGTTTATTGTTTCTGGAACAATGATAGAAAAAATCAAATATCAAGATGAAACATATCTTGAACTTGCAACCTTACCAGAAATGTTTACAGATTTTCTTGGTATTCTTCTAATAATAATATATTCAGGAATAATCTTACTTAGCTTAAGTTTTATTCCAAATATTCTATTAAGAAGAAGATATTTTTTAGTATTAATATCAGCAAGTATTTTATTTTTACTTTTAGTTTCAATTGCATTTTCTTATGGAATGTCTAAAATTACAGAGCTTACTTTGGGAAGTTTAAATGGTGAAGCTCCTCTTGATGTAATACTTCCAAATGGCGAAACAACATGTATGCTTTCTAATTGGGGATTAGGGACAGGGTTTTATCTTTGTGTTCTTTCCTCAATTATTCTTCTAATTGCAGGAGTAATTGATTATATGAGAAGAAAAAAGTGGCCAAAGAAAATTTTGAGGATAATATAAATTTAAAAAAGTTATCTTGATAAAGACCTTATTCTTTCTTCGCCATTTTTACTTTTAATAAAGTTAAAAACTTCTTTTGGAACTAGTTCTTCCCACATTTCGTTTTTCATTATTTTATTTCTGATAATCTTTCCTGAATATCTTTCTTTATTATACAACAGTGTCTTTTTTACAATAAATCCTTTTTCTGAGAATAATTTTCCTGTAAAATCATTATTTGATAAAACAATATCAAAATCAGAAAAAATTGTAAGAACATGATCAACCCATTTAGGTGGATTATGGATATCTGGAATAAATATAATTTTGTAATTTTTTATTTTTCTTTCTTTTAAGGTTTTATCAATCATAAATTTTCTTTCAATGTCAGAGAATGGATTTTCAATTGTATTGCTATATTGTGATGATCCAATTCCAATTATGATTATTTTATAATGTTTGGATGCTTCCTCTATAACTTTTAAATGTCCATTATGAAAAGGTTGGAAACGCCCAATAAATAAAGCATTCATAATAATTCATAAAAAGAATACAAAGAATCATATAAAATGTTAATTAAATTCATGGTTTTAATTATAAAAATTAATTTTGTTCTTTTTTTGTTTCAGTAGGGTAAGCTGATATCTTTTTTTCTGATTCAAGTTCTACTTTACCTGTTATATTCAAAGGTTTCATATCCCTTAGTTTACCAAGTAATTGCTCTTTTCCTGGACCAACAAGAGTATTTTCAATAACTTCAGTCAAAGTTTCAACAGGTATCACTTTTATTTTGTCTTTTAAGTTATCCTCTATTAAAACATCATTTAAATTTGCTTTTGGAACAAGCACCCGCTTAATCCCAGCTTTTGCTGCAGCTTCTACTTTTGCAGTTGCACCACCAATTGGAAGAACAGTTCCCCTTATACTTAGTGAACCTGTCATAGCAGTATCCTGTCTTACAGGTACATTTTCCATTGCAGAAATAACTGCAGTAATTACCGATATACTTGCTGAGTCACCTTCAAGACCTTCGTAAGTACCAATAAACTGAATATGAATATCTACTTCAGTAATATCCCTACCCATATATTTCTTAATTATAGCAGAAATGTTTAATACAGATTCCTTTGCAATTTCACCAAGTTTACCTGTTGCAATAACCTTACCTTCAGATTGAGATCCAGCTGGTGTGACCTCAGCAACAATAGGTAAAACCAGACCAGAAAATTCACTCATAGAAGGATCTGCCGAATGAACTGCAAGTCCATTTACAACTCCGACCTCTTCTCCAGTTATTTTAAAGGATCTGTAATCCTTTCTCTGCTCTATTGCTCTATCCACAACCTGTTGTTCAAGTGACTTTGAAATTATTTTTGCTTTCATTACATGATCGGTTGTAACAATCTTATCTCCTGCTTCATATGCAACATCACCAGCAGCACGAATAAGTCCACCAAGCTCTCTTAATCTGAGTGAAAGTTTACCTTTTCTTCCTGCACGTCTTTGAGCTTCATGAATTATTTCAGCAACAGCTTCACGATTAAAATGAGGTATTTTTTCATCTTTTTTAATTTCTTGAGCAACAAAACGGATAAGCTTAGTTCTATTTTCATCATTGTCATCCATGTTGCTATTTAGATAGACCTCATATCCATACCCTCTTATTCTAGAACGTAAAGCGGGATGCATACCTTTTAATGCATCAAGATTTCCTGCCGAAACTAAAATAAAATCACATGGAACTGGTTCTGTTTTAACCATTGCTCCAAAGCTTCTTTCAGATTGCCCTGTTACTTGGAATTTTTTTTCTTGTATAGCTGTAAGTAAATGTTGTTGAGAAGGAAGATTTAATGTATTTATCTCATCAATATACAAAACACCCTTATGAGCTCTGTGTATTGCTCCTGCCTCAACCAACTGATGAGGCGGAGTTTCTAAACCTGCAGATTGGAAAGGATCATGTCTAACATCCCCTAATAAAGCTCCAGAATGAGCAGCTGTTGCATCAACAAATGGTGGTAAATCATTTTTCTCATGAGCTACCAATATTTTAGGAACTTGCTGTAATTCTCTTCGTTGGAGTAGTGCACCTCTTGAAAAAATTAAAAATATCATAAAAGCGACAATAATACCTATAAGAGCCCATTGAATCTGAACTTGATTAGGATCAAAACCATCTGCTGTCATAGCTGGAGCAATTGCTGCAAAAATCGAGAGAGCAATAATCATAAAAACAATAGTAATAATCATACTACTTTGTTGTTCCTTTTTTTTCTTAGCCTCCTCTCGTTGTGCTTTTACAATCTCATTTGCCTTACCACCAGGAACTACTCTAATGTGAGGAGTGTTTGAATCATCAGCATTTGGATATGCAATAATATCTTCAAGTTCTCCCTTAGGTAGAAAGGCTGTCATTGCTCTAGCAACCATAGACTTTCCAGTACCAGGATCTCCGATTAACATTACATGTCGTTTTTGTTCTGCAGCTTTTCTAACAATTTCAACAGATTTATCCTGTCCAATAACTTGATCTAATAAAAGATCAGGAACCTCAATATCTTTTGTTGTTTCAAAGTTTTGATTTTTAAACCATTCTTCAATCGAGGGCATTTCTTTCCGTTTTTTATTATCTAATTCATCCACGTTGAACACTATCTTAATTTTTTTACTGTTATATAATAAAACAATATTTCAATGTTTCTTTAAATAAAAAAACTAGAAAATTTTATAAATATTTATTTAATTCAAAAAGACAAAATAAATTTTGGTGGAGGAGAAGGATATGGCAAAAGATATTTATACCAAAATTGGAAGCTGGGCATTCCTGATTGGCGTTCTTATTGCAATATTGGTTGGTCTTTATACTGCATTTACAATAGAATCTGAAGGTTCAGTAATAAACTCATTTATTTTTACTGAAACAGGTGGTTGGGTAATATGGGTTCTTGTAATAATTGGTGCAATTGTTGGAATTTTATCTTTTATTGGAAAAGGTACTATTACATCAAAAGAAGGTCCTACTTTTTTAATGGCTGGAATTGCTCTACTTGTCATGGCCGGTACATTCTGGGGCTGGACTGATGCTATAACAGGACCCTGGATAGGAGCTTTATTTGCAGGTATTTCAATATGCTTAGCAATATTTGTTGCTCCAATTATTGGACTATTATCAATAAAAGCTATTTGGGAGATGGGAAGAGAAGTTTAAAAATTCCTTTTTTCCTTTTTTAATAAATAAGATAATATAGCAAAATTGAAAAAATTCCAATTATTAAAAAAACAATCCAGAGTATATAAGCAAATTTGATTCTAACCAACCATTTAGCCTTTTTATCTGGCGTATCAAAAAATCTTCCAATTATTGGATCTTCTTCAATTCTAGTCATTTTATTTTTTTGATTCAAGTATAGCTTTGATTCTTTTTCTTCTTAAAAAATCCTCACGTTCTCGTTCCTCAAGCTGCATTTCTATATACTTACGTGTAGCAATAAGTTTTGGTATCAAATTGTTCTCAAGAACATTTACTCTTCTTTTTGTTTTCTCTATTTCCACAGCAAGAGATTTTACTCCAGCTTCAAGATCTGCTAATTCAATTAATTTCTTAAGAATATGAGAGAAATTTACTTGAGCATCATCAAGTTTTGAACATGTTTCAAAAAATCCATAGGATGGTTTTATTTCATTTTTTAAATTTTCTGCATTAATATTTGGAATTTTTACACCCATGATATTATCTGTTTCAAATAGAATATCGCCAATATTTTCAGTTAAATAAGATGACTCTTCAACCTTTCTTTCACCTAAAATCATCTGAGCTTGAATTAATGATAGATATGCATCTTTGAATTGCCCATCTATATCTTTTGATAATTGATTTTTTTTATCGATTATATCAAAGAATCTTTCTACAAGAGCATCTCTTTTTTCTTCCAATAGTTTATGGCCTTTTTTTGCAAGTATCAATTTCTTGCGAATATCAAGTAAATCCATTCTTGTTGGGCTTACACCCTCAAGTATTTGTTCTGCCATAATTATTCTTTTTTATCTTTCTTTGGAAAATATTTCTCAATATATTTTTCATCGATTTTCTTAAGTTCAGATTTTGGAAGTTCTGAAAGAAGTTTCCAACCAATTGTCAGAGTATCAATAATACTTCTATTTTCATGAGTATCCTGAGTAACAAATTTTTTTTCAAATTCATCTGCAAATTTTAAGAATTTTCTATCTCTATCAGATAATGCATCTTCACCAACAATTGCTACAAGATCTCTTAAGTCACAACCTTCAGCATAAGCTGCATAAAGTTGGTTTGATACCCCTGCATGATCCTCCCTAGTCCTATCTTTTCCAATTCCTCTATCCATAAGTCTAGATAAGCATGGAAGAACCGCAACAGGAGGATAAATATCCTTTTTATGAAGTCCTCTATTAAGAACAATTTGACCTTCAGTAATATAACCAGTTAAATCTGGGATTGGATGAGTGATATCATCATCTGGCATAGTAAGCATTGGGATTTGTGTAATTGAACCTTTTTTTCCTTTAATTCTACCTGCTCGTTCATAAATTGTTGCAAGATCTGTATACATATATCCAGGGTAACCTCTACGACCAGGAACTTCTTCTCTAGCTGCTGCAATTTCTCTTAGAGCTTCAGCATAATTCGTAAGATCTGTAAGAATAATTAAAACCTGCATATTAAGATCAAATGCAAGATATTCAGCACAAGTAAGAGCCATTCTAGGAAGAATTATTCTTTCAATAGTTGGATCATCAGCAAGATTCAAAAACATAACAGTTCTTTCAAGAGCACCTGTATTTTCAAAATCTTTTATGAATAAATTAGCTTCTTCAGCAGTAATACCCATTGCACAAAAAACAACAGCAAAGGTTTCTTCCCTTCCAAGAACCCTTGCTTGTCTAGCAATTTGAGCAGCCATTTCATTATGAGGAAGACCAGCTCCTGAAAAAATTGGTAATTTTTGACCACGAACTAGTGTATTTAGTCCATCTATAGTTGAAATTCCTGTCTGAATAAACTCTCTTGGATACTCTCTAGCATAAGGATTAATTGGATTTCCATTGATATCTCTTCTATCATCAGGAATTATTGGTGGTGCATCATCAATAGGATTACCTGTTCCATCAAAAACACGACCTAAAATGTCTTTTGCAACACCAAGTTTCATAGTCTCTCCAATAAAACGAGCAGATGTGTTTTTAGTGTCAAGACCTTTAGTTCCTTCAAAAACTTGAACTATTGCTTTATCCATAAATGCTTCAAGTACTTGACCGGTTCGTTCTTCACCTGATGCTGTCCTAATCTTTACAACCTCATTATATGCAACATCTTTGATTCCTTCAACAACCATAAGAGGACCAGCAACTTCTGATACTGATGAATATTCGATATCCTTATTGCTCATTTTAGTCACCCCGCTTAATAAGAGCTTCTAACTCTTTATCCATTTCTTTTTCAATTTCCACAAATCTCTTTCCAAATTCCCTATTTGGAACAGTTTTCATTCTAGCAAGATTTTCACAGGATTTCATAGCTAATATATCATCCATATGAACGTTTTTTTCAACTGCATGTTGTATCTTATCAGAAAAATCAAGAGCGAGTCTTAACATCTCATATTGTTTTTTACCAGGACAATAAGTATCAATTTCATGAAATGCACTCTGCTGAAGGAAGTCTTCTCTAATCATCCTAGCACTTTCAAGTAAAGCTCTTTCTCTTGGAGGTAGAGCATCAGGACCAACTAGTTTTACAATTTCTTCAAGTTCTGATTCTTTTTGAAGTAAAGCCATTGCTTTATTTCTAAGTTTAAGCCAATCTTTTCCTATCTCCTTACCCCACCAGTCCTTTATTTCATCAAGATATAATGAATAAGATTTTAACCAATTTATAGATGGAAAATGTCTTCTATCAGCAAGATCAGCATCAAGAGCCCAAAAAACCTTAACAATGCGAAGTGTATTTTGGGCAACAGGTTCTGAAAAATCTCCACCAGGAGGAGACACCGCACCCATTACAGAAACAGATCCTTCCCTATCTTTAGAGCCTAGAAGTCTAACTCTACCTGCTCTTTCATAAAATTCCGCAAGTCTAGATGCAAGATAAGCAGGATACCCTTCCTCACCAGGCATCTCTTCAAGACGACCAGAAATTTCTCTCATCGCTTCAGCTAGTCTAGATGTACTGTCAGCCATTAATGCAACATCATAACCCATATCTCTATAATATTCTGCAATAGTAATTCCAGTATATACACTAGCATCTCTTGCAGCAACTGGCATATTTGAAGTATTTGCAATCAGAACAGTACGATTCATTAAAGGTTCACCAGATTTGGGGTCTTCAAGTTCTGGAAACTCCCTAAGTACATCAGTCATTTCATTTCCACGTTCACCACATCCAACATAAATAACAACTTGGGCATCACTCCATTTTGCCAATTGATGGAGCATTACTGTTTTTCCAGTTCCAAATCCACCAGGAATTGCAGCAGTACCTCCTTTTGCTACAGGAAAAAATGTATCAATAATTCGTTGACCAGTAATTAAAGGAAGAGTTGGGTCAAATTTTTTTGCAATTGGTCTTGGTTTTCTGACAGGCCATTTTTGCATCATTTGTAATTTTATATCACCCTTATCAGTTGAAACAAGAGCAATATCATCCTCAACTGTGTAGTCACCTTCTTTATAAATTTTTAAAATCTTTCCACTAACATCAGGTGGTACTATTATTTTATGTAAAATAATTGAAGTTTCCTGGACTTCCCCAATAACATCACAACCATTTACCATATCTCCTGCTTTTAAAAGAGGTTTGAAATGCCATTTCTTATTTCTATCAAGAGCAGGTACTTCAACACCACGCTCAATGAAATCACCAGTTTTTTCATAAATACCAGGAAGTGGTCTTTGAATTCCATCATAAATGTTAGTAAGAAGTCCTGGACCTAATTCCACAGATAGAGGCATACCTGTAGAAATTACCTTTTCACCAGGTTTTAAACCAACAGTGTCTTCATAAACCTGAATAATAGCATTATCCTTATCTAGACGAATAATTTCACCAATCAAATTTGCCTCTCCAACCCTAACAACATCATACATCTTTGCCCCACGCATACCATCTGCTTCAATAACAGGTCCAGAGATTCTGACTATTTTCCCTTTTTGTAACTCTTTTGTCATGTATTTTGCCTCCAAATATATCTATCCTTTTTCTACCTCAACTCCAACTGCTTTTTTAATTAAATGTGAAATATAATCCACATGATCCTTTATTCTTCCTTTTTTATCAGGAATTTCAACAATTATTGGTGTATCATGACTTAATCTGTAATCCTTAAGATATTTCCCAAGAGATTCGACAATTTTCTCTGTTATAAATAATATTCCAATATCGTCTCTTTCACAGATTTTATTCCATATCTCTTTATCATTTCCATCTGGAACAAAAACGTCGTGAACACCAGTAAGTCTAAAACCAACTGCAGTATCTTTGTCACCTAAAACTGCTATTTTCAAGAGCCTACCTCCATTACTAAATAGCTTTTATATGTTTCAGATGAAAGACCTTCAGATATTGCCTTTGAAACAATCTTTAAATTCTCAATTTCAAATTCCTTTGAAACAATATATCTTATTGTTGGACCTATTGTTACATAATTTTTTGTTGATATATTTTCAACAAGTTTTAAAAGATTAGAATCAAGAGCATTTTCAAGAATCTGGACTGATTTTGAAGTATTATATTCTTCAATTACATTTTTTAAGGAATCAAAATAAGAAGTACCTTCAAGACTCGAAATTACATGAGGAACAGAATCTTGTTCTGCAATTACCGAAAATTTCCATGAAGCAATTTCTTGTCCTTCACCAATAAATAATTTTTTACATGCGTCCAAATCATATCCAAGTTGCTTTGCTCTTAGAATATTCTTAATCGTAATTGTGTCAATTAATGTTCCAACAAACTTTTGTTTAGCATTTTCACATTTGTATGGTACTTTTGTATTTTTGAATTTTTTGATTATATATTTTTCAATCTCTGTATCAATTTTTAAAAATTCATAATTTTCTTCAATTATAGTATCTATTAAATCTTTTTCAAAACCATAATCTTTCAAAGTTTCAGGTAAATTTTGCTTTTCTGATTCGATAATTTTTTGTAAAAGATTCTTTGATTTCGGTAGAATAACAGAATCAATTGTTCTATCATCTATTTTTTTTTCTTCAAGCTTAGTTTTTATTGTATTTTTTATGAGATAGATATCATACTTCTCAAGGAAATTATTGAAAAAATCTTTCATCTTTTTTGAACTTTCTTTTTGCATCATCTTAATTGTTTGAATTAAATTATCATCTAATGACTGTTGTATTTCAGAAGTATTTTCACCAGAAAGCTCATAATCCTTAGAAGCATTTAATGTATCTTTGAAATTTACTAAATCTTTAGATTCAATGACTCTATTTAATTCTTTTTCTGAAATGAATGGATTGCCTATTGCCTCGTATTTTGCATTAGGATAAGCAAACATAACGTAAGTTGAAAAAGGTCGTGCCATCAAACCAAGTACTGCAATTATGACTGTAACTATTAATATCCAGAATGGATAATTATAAGGGTCAAGAATAAATCCAAACAATATTTTCTACCCCATTATTTAAGGGAAAAGTATTTTCCCTACTTTTCTTCTAATTTTTCCTTTCTCTCTTTCCAGTATACCATCAAATGTATAATCAAGTGATACTTTTCCATCTAAAGATTTAATAATTATTCCACCAGTTTTTTCTATCCGATCAACAACAGAAAGTCCTAGTTCTTTTGCAATTGTTTTATCTACAACTCGGGAAATTATAAGTGAACATTTCCCACCTATTTTTTTCATTCCATCCTTGATTAAATGCTTAACTAATTTTTCGTAATCTTTTCCTTTCAGAATAGATAATTCATGATGGGCTTTTGAAAAACATTCTTCAATAATTTCCTCTCTTGCATTCATTATTTCTCTTTTTATATCCTGATTCGCTTTGGATATATGGATTTTTTTAACGTTTTCACTTTTTATTTTACTGTCAGAAAGAATTTTTTTAACATCTTCCTCTACTTCTTTTTTTGCATTACTTATAATAATTTTTGCTTGATCTTCTGCATCCTTTAATATTTTGTTAATCTCAAGTTCTGTATCTTTATTGATTTGTTCAATGATTTTTTCAGCTGTCATATATTTTCCTTTTTATAATAATCCAAGTCCTGTCATCAGAAGTATTCCCACCAGTAATCCAAAAATAGCAATGGTTTCAGGCATAACAGTATAAATAATTCCTCTAGCAGCAACATCAGGATTTCTTGCTGTTGCAGCAATTGATGAACTTGCTACCTGCCCCTGATTTGCAGCAGATATTCCAGTTAGACCTACTACAAGTCCTATACCGATTGCAGATATTCCAAGCATAGGATTTGATAAATCTGCACTACCTGCTCCACCTAGTAAACCAGCTCCCATCATCAATAGGATTGCAGTAAGTAATCCATATACTGCTTGTGTCATTGGTAACACTTGAAACACCAGACATTTACCAAATAAATCTGGTTTTTCCCCAGTTACTGCTACAGCAGAAGATCCGGCAAGCATAAGTCCCATAGCAGAACCAATTCCAGCAATACCCATTGAAAGTGCACAACCAATAATAATCATTGACTGAGTTTCACCTTCAACACCTGTCATTGGCTCAGCAATTACTGTTCCCATAGCCATAAAAAGTGCCATCATTGATAGTAGAAATAATGACGCTCTAGCTTTCATTTTTTCAATTTTCATTTTTTTTGTCCTCCTTATTTTGTTTCTTCAATTTTAGTATATTTTCTTTTTATTGAAAAGGGTTCAAACTTTTTACCCCCTCCTTCATAAAACCTATTAAAGAATTCAACATATTGAAGCCTGAGAGAATGAACTCCAGCTCCCAGAGTTTGCAAACCAAGATTTGCAGTATGAGCAATAATTAAGATTATTGGAGTAAATATAATTCCTACAACAGGTATCATTTGTGGTATAATTTCTGCAACAATATTAAATGCAAGTGCCATTCCTGTTGTTCCAAGACCAAGTGCAAGTAATCTTGCATATGATAACCAATCACCAATATAGCCAGTTATATCAAAGAAACCAAGTGGTCCAGCATGTTTCATTCTTAATATAAAACCAATTATTACACATATTGCTGCAAAATAAAATTCAATTGTTCCTAGTTCCCACATTTTAAGTAAAAGTGCACCAATTAAAAGTCCTCCACCTAATTGAAGAGGAATCCATGAAAAGTGCTGAACTATTAATGAATTATAATCCTTTCTCTTATAAGATTGATATATTGCAAGAATTATTCCCATATTAAGATGAATAAGACCAAATAAAAGGGATATTGTTAAAATTATTAAAGGATCACGTAATGATTCTATTGGAAATTGTATACCAGCAATTGTAAAACTATAAAGCTGCTGGTTTGGATTATTTAAGAAAAAACGTGGTATTAAATCACCAAAAAAACTATTTGTTAATACACCAACAATAATTGTCACAATTGCTAGCCAAATCCCCATAAAAGACCAGGTCTTTATTGTTTCACTTATCTTTGAAAATTTAAAATATCCAAAAATTGATAAAATTAGAAGAGATAAACCATATCCTGCATCACCAAGCATTAATCCAAAGAATAATATAAAGAATATTGCCATGAATATCATTGGATCAATTTCATTATATCTAGGAGTTGCAAATAAATCAAGAAATGTTCTGAAGGGTTTCGCCCATTCAGGAGTTTTAAGATAAACTGGAGGATTATCAGGATTTGTTGAAGGCGTTTCAAAATTACAAATCACATGATCTTTTGAAACTTCTTCTAAAGATTTTTTAAATGATTCCTTGTCTTTTTCAAGTATCCAGCCCTTTATTATATATGTAGAATTTGTTTTTCCAAAGTTTTTTACAACTTCCTTTCTTATTCTTTCAAATCTAATTTCCTCTTTTAAAGAAAATAAATCATCGAGTTGTTCTTTTGCATACACTCTTAAATTAAAAATTATTTTTTTCTTTTCTTTTGCAATGTCCTTTTTTTCTTGAACTAATGATTTTAAAAGATCCTTTGGTAGTCCCGATTCAACCTCAAAATCAAGATCTATAATATTTTCTCTCCATATCTTCAGAAAATCATCTTTTTTTGATATGTGAACTGCAGCTAAAACAGACCATTGAATATCTTTTCCATTGCCAATCTTATAAGAGTATATTGCTGATTTATCTAAGGCATTTATTTTCTTTTTTAATGACTCAATATCATCAATAAGTCCAACTTTTACTAAAATTAAATCAGACTCGCCAATATAAGATATATCAAAATCAAAATCTTTTATATAATTTAATTGAGTTATATCATTGTTTATTTTCTCAATTCTTTCATTATAATCTTGTAATTTTTTATCAAAATTTAGAATTTTTTTTTCAATTTCTTCAAGTAGACCTTCTGCATAAGAATTCATTTCATCAAGATTGCGGTCTTCTACAGTTTTTATTTCAGGTAGATCTGGATTAAAAATTGCCTTTATTCCACTCTTTTTAGGTTTGATTTTCTTTAAAATTCCAATTAATCTTGATAATCTTAATTCATATGTCATGCAAGTTTCAGCATCATCTTGCATTTGTAAGAATTCAAAATTTTCATTAGACTCTTCATCTGCCTTTGAAATATCATTAATTTCCATTGCTCCAGTTTGATGAAGGTTTTTTATTACATCATTTATATAGTTTTGATGTACAACTACAGTTGTTTTTTTCATTTGAGCTGGAAAAAGTATTGTTTAACCCCCCTCTTCTATCTCTTTTATTATTGTATCAATTGCTTTTTTTATATTCTTTCTTGCTGACTGCTGTATAATCAAAATATCTCTTTTACTTGAAGCCTTAATCTTTTGTGTTTCTTTTTTAGCCTCATTTTCTGCATTTGTAAAAAAATCTTGCGATTTTGTCTGAGCCTTTTTAATTGAATTTTGTTTGTGTTTTTCTGCATCGATTTTTGCTTTTTCAATTATTTTTTCGGCATCCATTTTTGCGGTTTTGATTCTTTCTAGAGCTTTTTTTTCAGCGTCTTTTATATCCTTAATTGATTTAGATGCCATTTGATACCCGAATAAGTAAGATATTTATAAATTTTAATGTGAATTAAAATAAAGATAAAATCAATTATGATTATAAATTTTATATTATTAATTACATACCCCAAAATTTATCGGATTTCCTTTTTATTTCAAAAATTTTATTTAATACATCTCTTTCATCAATGTTTAGAACGTCCATATCTCGAAGTTTTTTTGCATCACTTGCTGGCAAATCAGTAAATAATATGTCTTCACCCTTTATTTGTCTTCCAACAGTTACTCCTTCAATTGATATTGCTACTTCTTGACCTTGTATAGCTTCATCTATTGACTTGTTTTCAGATTGAATTCCTTTAATTGATCCAATAATTCTACCATCTTCTTTCATTAAACGTAGTCCAGTTTTGATTCTACCACTCAAGACTCTAACTCCAATTACTGCAGGATGACTTACTCTAAAAACATATTCTGGAAGAAACTTTATCATACCAGGATGAATATAATCCTGGCGTCTTTCTTTTTCAAGTTCAGCTTTCTTTTTTTCATACCATTCATCATAGTTTTCCATTATTGTATAAATAACATCTTCATTGAAAATTGTGATATCAACCTTAGATAATTCTTCTTTTGCTTCTGGTAATATTTTTACATTAAAAGCAAAAATTACTTTATTGAAAGGATCAATCGTTGAATCGGTCTCAACAATATCTCTTTTTGAAACATTTCCAATTTCAGCTTTTCGAATTTTTAAATTTTTATCTCTTGATTCTTTTATTAATGCTTCAAGTGATCCGATAGTATCAGCTTTAATTATAATTCCTTTCTCATCTAATTCAAAATCTATCTTGGTTTGATTTTTTATTTCATCAATAACTTTATCTAGATTATTTTTTACAGCTCTAATAGGTGCACCAGGTATTACATTTTCAAGATTTGGTGATGAGATTTTTATACCACAGGCAGCGTGCACTTCATCAACATTATCAAAACGTTCTCTAGGGTCACGAATCTCATCAAGAGGTTTAGGTTTTAAAAGAGCCTTAATACGTGTAACAACAGGTTCATCTACTGTTCCAATGACAATATTATCATCTATTCTTATTATTCCATTGTAAATTATTGCATCAATTGTTTTTCCAAGACCTACCTCTTCTTTTACCTCTAATACACTCCCTATTCCAGGACCACTTTCAATATGAAGTTTATCTTCTAAAAACCTTTGTGCAAGACCAACAAGTATCATTAGAAGTTCAGGAATTCCTTCACCAGTTTTTGCAGAGATAGGTATAACTCCTACCGTTTTTCTAAAATCAGATATATTAAAATATAGGTCGGCATTCAGTTTTTGTTCTGATACTGTTCCAATAATCTCATAAATTTTTTCTTCAAATATATTTTTTACATTTAATCTTTGTTTTTCTATTCGTTCTTTAGCGGAAACATTATTTTTTTGCCAACCGGAAATCGCATCAATCTTATTTGCTGCAATGATAAAAGGAGTTTTATATTGTTTAAGAATTTTTATTGACTCATATGTTTGAGGTTTAAATCCTTCATTTATATCTACAATAAGAATTGCTAAATCTGCAAGTGAACCACCTCGAGCTCGCAATGTTGTAAAAGCATGATGACCTGGGGTATCAATAAATAATAAACCTGGTAATGTAAATTTTTTTCCTTTTAATAAATCTCCACAAACATCATATATTGCATCTATAGGAACTTCAGTTGCTCCAATATGTTGTGTAATAGCCCCAGATTCACGCGCAGCTACAGTTGTCCCTCTTATATAATCTAATAATGAGGTTTTACCATGGTCGACATGACCAAGTACACTTACTATAGGTTGTCTTATATATCTCCTTGTATCACTCATAAATAAATCCCGGCGTTGTTAATAGCGAATCCTTTTTAATATTTGTTACACAAACATTTATATTTCGATTAACTATAGTTAATTTTAAGGGGGCAGCAATTTAATGAACAATAAAAAAATTTCAATATTTATTTCAATTATATTTTTAACAACAGCAATATTTGCAAATGGAATAAGTAGTAAATCCTTTGAAAATGAAAAATTAATATTAGTAAGAATCTTAACAGATTATAATAATTTACCAAGAGATTTTGAAATAATTAGTATTCAACCAAATCAATGGATTGAGGTTATTATCACAAATAAACAAATCCACTATTTAGAGGACAATAATCTATTTTATGAAATATTAATTGAAGACATAATAGAATATGAAAACACTATTAGAGGAGAATACCATACTTTAGCAGAAATAGAATCTATTCTTGAAAACATAGCAGATAATTATCCTGACATTACAAGTCTTTATAGCATTGGAACAACTTATGAAGGTAGAGATATTTGGTGTTTAGAAATTACTGATAATCCTGGAGTTGATGAAGGTGAGCCAGGTGTTTTTTTTATGGGACTACACCATGCTCGTGAATGGCCAACTGTTGAGATATGTCTATACGTTGCTAATCAATTAACATCTAAATATGGGTCTGATCCTTCAATTACTAATATTGTCAATAACGTAAGATTATGGCTTGTTACATGTGTAAATCCTGATGGCTATTATTATTGTCATGATCAAGGTCATGATTGGCGTAAAAACCGTCAACCCTATTCGCCTTACATTGGTGTGGATCTTAATCGCAATTATGCAGGATCATCAAATGGTGATCCCTGGGGTTCATGGGGATCGGTAGATTCTGGATCAATTAGCAATCATCCTGATTCTGAAGTTTATTGTGGACCCTGGCCTTTCTCTGAATACGAAACACAAGCAATTAAAGATATATTCATTAATAATGATATATCTGCTGCTATAAGTTGGCATACTCATGGAGAACTCGTTTTATGGCCATGGGGTTACTCATTTGAAAATGCTCCTGATACAGATTATTTATCCCAGGTTGGCCAGCAAATCGCATCAAGAATCACTCGTCAGAGTGGAAGCGGAACTTATACACCACAACAAGCAGCTAATTTGTATCCTACAACTGGTGATACAATAGATTGGGCATATGGATATGGACATTATGTTTTGGGAAGACCTACATTTGCCTATACGATTGAGACTTGTTCAACTTTCCATCCATCTGAAGGTTATCTTGACCAAGTTTGTAAAGAAAATTTTGATGGCGCACTATATATCTTAGAGGAAGCTGAAAATATTAAAGATACAGTTTCAAAACGGGTAATACCGCCAGTTATTGACGATATGGACGAAGATTCAGATGGAGATTATAATATTACCTGGGTTGAGCAAAATCCAAATGCTAATCCAACATTTTTTCAATTAGATGAACTTACGGGTTTATCATTATCAACAGATAACGCTGAATCTGGAACAGATCAGTGGACTATTGAAGGTTTTACAATTTCTACTTCAAAATATCATTCATCAAGTCATAGTTATAAATCTAGATATAAAGACCAAGATGTTTCATCCATGGTTACGGTAAATCCTATACCAATTAGTGTAGATATGAATCTAACATTTTGGTGTTGGTATGATATTGAGCAAGATTATGATTACGCATTTGTTGAAGTAAGTAGAGACGGGCGCATTTTTGATGTAATCGATAAATATACTGGTACATCAGATGGTTGGGTTAACAAGAAATATTCCCTTGATGATTATATTGGTGATTCAATTTTTATCCGTTTAAGGTATATAACTGATGATTATACTCAAGAAGAAGGATTTTATGTTGATGATATCTATCCCATCGCTGAATTTGATATGGTAAATACGCTATCAGATACTATTACTGATAATTTTTATGAGATTTTTGATAAACCTCAAGGTACATATTACTATCGAGTTAGAGGATATAATTCTGATTATGAGTGGGGAGACTTTAGTACAATTGAAGATATTGTTGTAAGTTTTGCTGGTGCACCAGAACAACCAGATATTGAAGGTCCAATAGAAGGAAAACCTGGAATAGAATACAACTATAGTTTTGTAACAAATGATCCAGAAAACGATGATGTTTACTATTATATAGATTGGGGAGATAATCAGTTGGAAGAATGGATTGGTCCATATCAATCTGGTGAAGAAATAATTAAGAGCCATTCATGGAATGAAAAAGGTACATATATCATTCAGGCTAAAGCAAAAGATACTTCTGAACATGAAAGTAATTGGGAAACATTTGAAGTAAAAATTCCGCGATCAAGACTTTTATCAAAAATATATTTATTAGACCTTTTATATAAGATTCTATTAAAACTACCAATTTTTAATAATCTAAATTAAAAATTATAAAAAAATAAAATAATATTTACATCATTAATACTCTTATTTTTTCTATAGAAAAATTTATTATTTAACAATTGTTAACTTTTAATTAAATTAAGGAGATATAAACTATGAAAAAAATTTTCCCAATAGTAATAATTACAATGCTTGTAATCATTGGAATGCAAGCTGGTGCTCTAACTAACTCAAATGAAGTTATGTTTATTAAAGATTATAAAGAAGGTACTACTGAAAGAGCAACCCACACTGTTCTTGGTGAATATGGTACAGCCACATGGTGTGGATATTGCAGATATGCACATGGTGCATTAAAAGAATTGTATTCAGAGGGGCAGTTGGATTTTTATTATATTACTCATGTATCTGATATGAATAGTAGATCCTCTTCTTATCTTGCTAGCCATTATAATCTATATGGATATCCTACTGTATGGTGGGATGGTGGATATAAAATAAACATTGGTGCTGGAAGTGTTCCAAGTGCAAAAAGTGCATACACATCTAGTATTAATTCTTGTTTAAACAGAGCCGTTGATGATGTAAATTTAAATCTAGCAATGACCTGGCTTGATGGTACTAAAATGAAAATAGATTGTACAGTAATCAATAACGAAGGGAGTACTTATGGTGGGACAATACAAGTCGCCATTTGTGAAAAGGTATCTAGTAGAGGTTGGATAGATACAGGTGGAGTAACCTATACTATGACTTTTCTTGATTGGGCATTTAAAGAGTCTTTATCAATTTCTAGTGGTGGATCTTGGAGTGATACAATTACATGGGATGGATCATCTCATGGATATCCTACTGTTACAAAAGAAAATACAATAATTATTGGCGCTGTGTATAATGATGAATGGCATCAAGGTTATTCATATACTCCTCCACAAAATCCATTTGATGCTTATTATGTAGATGATTGTGTTGCAGTAGAAGCTGGAGGGAGCTCAAGTGAACCTCCTAATCCACCTGCAATAGATGGACCAACTAATGGTGTTATGGACATTGAATATGATTTTATTTTTAATTCAGAGGACCCAGATGGCGATGATGTTTCCTTCTATATATTGTGGGGAGATGGTTACGTCGACTCAACTTCTTATTCACCTACTGGAACAGATGTAATTGTATCACATATATACACAAAGGAAAAAACATTTACAATTCAAGCAAAAGCAATTGACAGTAATGGTGTTGAAAGTAATTGGTCAGAATTTGAAATTACAATTCCTAGAACAAGACAAAACTATAATTACCTGTTTAATCTTTTGTTAGAAAAATTCCCGAATTTATATTTAATTTTAAAGCAACTTATTAAAATATAAATTCATTTTTTCTTCATTTTTTATATAATTTTGGTCTAACGAAAAATTTATAATTTAACAATTGTTAACAATTATTTATTAGTGAGGGAGTAAAAATATGAAAAAAATAATACCAATATTGATTGTAGGAATATTTTTCCTATCTAGTTTTGGAGCTGTTGCATTCAAAGTTGAGCAAGAAATAGACGAAACCCGAGAATTTACACATAGTGTATTTGCAGAATATGGTACAGCCACATGGTGTGGATATTGTAAATATGCACATGCAGCATTAAAGAAAATTTATGCAAGTGGTGATTATCCATTTAATTTTGTTTCACTAGTTTGTGATAAAAACACAGATGCTTCTGCCAGAGCAACTGAATATAACCTTTATGGATATCCAACTGTATGGTTTGACGGAGGTTATAAAGTAAATGTTGGAGGTAGTTCTGGTAGTGAATCTGCATATAGATCAAGTATAAATTCATGTGGAAGTAGAGAAGTAGAGGATATTGATATAGATTTATCAGCCACATGGTTAGGTGGAACAGAAGTAAATATCGCTATTACAGTTCACAACAACGAAGCAACCACTTATGGTGGACATGTTCGTGTTTATATTACAGAAATTGCATCAAGTATGGGATGGAAAGATACAGGTGGTTACTTGTATACATTTCCGTTTTTAGATTGGGCATTTAATCAAGCACTTTCAATTAACGCGGGAGGCCAATGGTCTGATTCAATGAACTGGGATGGTTCAGCAAATGGTTTTCCATCAGTAACTGAGGATAATCTAATGATTTTTGCGGCAGTATTCAATGATGAATGGAACCAAGGTTATTCATATCCACCATCCGGAAATCCATTTGATGCATATTTTGTAGATGAATCTGCTTCATATCGTGTTGGTGATAACAGAGCACCAAACACACCAAGCAGTCCAAATCCATCAGATGGAAAAACAAATGTAGATATTAATGCAGACATGACCTGGCAAGGAGGCGACCCAGATTGGTTTGATACAGTAACTTACGATATCTATTTTGGTACAACAAATCCACCACCACTAGTTGAATCAGATACTGAAGATACAACATATGATCCAGGAACTCTTGAATATGAAACAATATACTATTGGCAAATTATTGCAACTGACCCATCAGAAGTTACATCTGAAGGTCCTGTCTGGGAATTTTCAACTGAGGCAAATTATCCTCCATCAACTCCAGAGATTACTGGACCATCAAGAGGAATACCTGGAACTCAATATAGTTTCACATTTGTTTCAGAAGATTCAGACGGCTATGATGTATACTTCTATGTAGACTGGGGCGATGGAACTTTTGAAGAATGGGAAGGCCCATTTCCTTCAGGTAACATATATAGGGTAGGTCATACCTGGGATGAAAAATCAACATATACAATCAGAGCAAAAGCAAAAGATGTATTTGGTGCAGAAAGTGCTTTTGGATCATTTGAAATTGAAATACCAAGAAGTATAAATCCACACAAAACAATATTTGAAATATTGTTTGATCGTTTTCCAAATGCATTTCCAATACTGAGACAAATACTTGGATTATAAAAATAAAAATAATCCTTCTTTCTTTTTTTACATAATTTTTTTAATTTAAAATAGAATTTCTAATTTTATCTATTTTTATAGTTTGCACTCTCTCGCAAAGATATAGATTAACACCAACGTGTTTTATACAAGCATCCAATACTATATCTGGATTAGTTGGTATACGTGTTCTACAAAGTTCCATTGTATAAGATAGTATCCTATGGTTTCCATATGCCCAATTCTCAAATGTACCAAGAGTTCCTCCCAATCTTGGAATAATATAATCACCACTTATCAAAAGACGATATTTGTTAATATTTGACATATTCTCGCCAATTGATAAATAGATTTCCTCATCTGGAGTATCTTTAGATGTATGATACCACGGATAAAACATTACTTCACTATATGAATGAAAAGATAAGGCAATTCCTATATTGTGATTTTCAACAAAATTTTTTACAGCTTGAGTTTCTTTTTCAGAAAAAGGACGAGGACCTCTATAATTATAACTTGTATCTAAAGCATTAATTGATAAATGAAACCTGAAGGGAAAAAGATAGTATAAAATCCAGTCATACCCATAGTTCCTATTAAGATTCACACCATAAGATGTAATTTCATCTTTGTAACCAAAAGGTCCATGATTTGGTACACGGTTTTTTCTAGAACCATAATCACCGTATTCAACTCCATCAGGGTTTAACATAGGAATTAAAAAAATCTGAGTACTGTTAATTGCATCTCTTACTCTATCTTCAGAGGGATCTTCATCTACAAGACTATCATTATCATTATCAAAACCATCTATAGGATCTTCATTAATTTGACCATCTAAATCATCATCTGTATTTTCTTTATAATATAACTGAGCAGCATGATATATAAAATAGATTAAAACTTCAAAAGAGGGCCATTCATTTCCATGATGTGCACCAATAAAAAGTACTCCAGGTTCATCTTCATCAATATCAACATTATCAGATAGTTTTACCATCCAAATATCTCTTCCTTCATATGTATTCCCAATAGATTCTACCGACATTATCTCAGAGTAATTTTCTTTTAGTTCAGTAAAAAGAGATGTCATTGAACCATATGAAAAATATTGATATGGATCATTTAGTAAATTATTTTCTTCATTGATAAAAAAATCCATATTTCTTGCATTCGAAATTATTGGTAAATTGATAGTTAATATAACAATTGAAATTATTAAAAATATATAATTGATTTGAACTCGTTTCATGTTATTTCCTTAATTATATATTAATAGGTTTTCTTTTATAACTTTTTTCTATAAAATTAAAATGTAGAGCTATTTTTATGTATCAGGTTTCTTATATATAATTTACCCCAAGAAAATGATATTACTGAACCAGTTAAGTTTGCAATTACAATAGACCACCATAACCCAATTAATCCTGCTTTAAAAACAAACGTGGAAATCAATGCAAGAACAATTGTTAGGACAATAGTTCGAAGAAGGGTTGCTATAAGAGAATATATTCCCTTACCTGTTCCTTGAAACATTGCAGATGAGGAAATACCAAATGCTGCTCCAGGATAAAAAAAGCAGGAAATTTGTAAAAATATCACTAAATCTGGCCTTATTATTATATCCTCAGGTCTTGATGTAAAAACAGTTGAAATAAAGGGAGCTAAGAAAAAAATCACTATTGCAAGAATTATTTCAACAATTAATCCAGTTTTTGCAGCATACATATAAGCTGTATTTAATTTATCATAAGATTTTGCTCCAAAAGCAGCACCAGTTACAGAGACTACTGCTGTTGCCACACCAAGTAATGGAAGTATTGCAATCATAACAACTCTCCAACCTGTATTATAAATTGCTACTCCATTCTCACCATTACCTGCAATTCCAATTATTATGATGATTGCAATCATTGTAATAGACATTGACAATTGTTGAAAAGATGCAGGAAGACCAACTTTAAAAATATCCTTTAAAATTTCTTTATTGAATTTAAACTCATTAAATTTAAAAGAAACATATGTATCTTTTCTAAAAAACAACCAATATACAAGGATAAAAGATGCCAATGCAAAAGAAAGTATGGTTGCATAAGCAGCACCAACAACTCCCATTCCAAAAGTGTAAATAAAAATTGGATCAATAATAATATTTGTTACTGCACCAACCATCATAGCATACATAGCTCTATTTGCATCACCTTCACTTCTTAATATTGCAAATGCAATATTTGAAAAAAATAAAAAAATGCTTCCAGAAAATATTACCCTACCATAGGAAATTGCCATATCGGCTGTTCTTTCTGCACCAATTATAATAAATAGAGAATCAGCAAATAAAAATAATAAAATTGAAAAAACAGATGCAATTATAAGTGTGAGTACAATAGAATGAATTGCTACATTATCAGCACCCTTTTTATCATCAGCTCCAATACGTCTAGAAATTGCTGCTCCACTACCAACACCAACACCTACAGCAATAGATATTATCATCATATAAAATGGCATTACAAAACCAACTGCTGCTAGAGCATCAATTCCAATATTAGAAACCTCAGAATTTGTAAAAAAATCTTTTCCAAAACCAGAAACCCAAAGAGCATCAATTAGATTATAAATTGTTGTAGCAGACATTGCAATTATCATTGGTACAGCTAGTTTCATAATTGCTTTTTTTGGATCCCCAAGTAAAGTTTCGACTCCTTTTGTTTTTGAAGAATCATTTTTTCTAGAATTAGACTGTGCTACCACCTTCAGCGTCAATAGTAAAGTTTATTTCAACTTTTTGGTTAAAAACTTTTTAAAAAATATGATTAAACAAATAATTAAAATTGGAGAGAAATAACCTGATTTTTGTCTTCCAGATCAAGATGAAAAAGAGATATGTTTAAGTAATTATAAAGGAAAAAATATAGTTTTATATTTTTACCCAATAGATAATACTCCAGGTTGATCACTTGAAGCAATGATTTTTACAAAATATAAAGACGAATTTGAAAAACTTAATACTACGATACTTGGTATAAGTAAAGATAGTTGTGATTCTCATAAAAAATTTATTGAAAATAAGAAATTAAATATTACTTTGATATCTGATAAAGAAAAAGAAATTCATAAAATATATGGTGTTTGGCGACTTAAGAAATTTATGGGAAAAGAATTTTTTGGTACAATTAGAACCACTTTTTTAATAGATAAAGAAGGAATAATAAGGACAATATGGGATAATGTTAAAGTAAAGGGACATGTTGAAGAGGTTTTTGAAGAGGTTAAAAAATTAAAATAAAAATATGTGTCACCCATATCCTTTATATATAACTTTTCTATTCCGACTTCTAATGGCACTTTGGCAAGGTGACTCTAAAAGGAGTAAAACAGGTAGAAGAATTCGTTACGCACGTGGAAAAAGAAAATTTGAGATAGGTCGAGAAAGACATTTAACAACAATTGGTTCTACTACACTTAAAAATGTTCGGACAAAAGGTAACAATAGAAAAATTAGAGTAAAAACAACAAATATTGCTTATGTAGTCGATCCGAATAACAATAAAACTACTAAAACAGATGTAATCTCTGTTGTGGAAAATAAAGCAAATATCCACTATGTACGAAGAAATATAATAAACAAAGGTGCAATTATTGAAACAAAACTTGGGAAAGCAAAAGTCACCTCAAGACCTGGCCAATATGGTACAGTGAACGCTGTACTTCTTTCTAAATAAATTGTAGTGATTATTTATGGTCTCCAGAGGAGATGAAAAGTACGTTGTTTGGCCTATCTATTTTGATATTTCAGTTTCAAGACTTGCAGGTAGAAAGGTTTCTAAAAAAAATGCTGTAGATAAACCAAATGTTGAAAATATTGCAAAAGCAGCAAAATCTTTGAAATTAAATCCAGTAATTGAAAAAGATTGTAGTCATCCTTCACGAAATTGGAGAAAGGAAGGTCGAGTACTGATTGATAAAAAAGATTTAAAAGGTAAACTTTTAAGACAAATTGCAAGTCGATTATAGTGCTTTTAAAATTGTAAGTTTATTAAGTAATGATTGTTAAGTTAATTGTTTAATTTTAAAATGTTTAACCTTAATATTAAAAATAAATGTTATCATGACACATAATGACATTTAAAATATTATGATAAATAATGTCTAGCGTTGTATTGAAAATATGATAGATACTATTTAGCATGCGATATGCTTATAAATTATAATTCGCTTAGAAAAATTTGATGGATGCAGAATCAGTTAAAGCAGCAATTTATACTAGAGTATCAACTGAGGATCAGGCAAAAGAAGGTTTTTCACTTGATGCTCAACTTGACAAACTACGATCTTATTGTAAAGCAAGAGATTGGATTGTATCTGAAGAATATGTAGATGATGGATACTCAGGTCGAAATATCAAACGTCCTGCTTACAAAAGAATGATGGCTGAAATGGAAAAATGGGATTTACTTTTAGTAATAAAAATGGACAGGATACATAGAAATCAGAAAAATTTTATGTTAATGATGGAACTTCTAAATAAAAATGAAAAAGAATTTGCCTCCATGAGTGAATCCTTTGATACATCCACAGCCATGGGTCGTTTTGTAATGAATATAATACAGGGTATTGCACAATTAGAATCTGAACAAATTGGAGAACGTGTTTATGCATGCATGGAACAAAAAGCAAAAACTACAGGAGGTGTGCTAGGTTTTAACATACCATATGGTTATAATTATTCAGATGGAGAATTGATTATAAATGAGGAGGAAGCTACTGTTATAAAAGATATATTTTCTGAGTATAAAAAAGGTCGAAGTATGGGTAAAATTGCAAAAATGCTTAATTCTACAAAAATTCCAACAAAAAAGGGGGGGTTATGGGCAAAAAAGACTATTTCAACGATATTAAAAAATTCGACCTACTGCGGATACCTTCATTGGAAACAATATGTAAATAAAAGTGATCATGATCCAATAATTCAAAAAGATGAATTCAATCAAATTCAAAATTTAATTGAAAGTAAGGGTGGTTCTCCCAAAAAAAGGTTATGAAACCATCCTTTTTTTAGTTACCTTTGGACTACCGAAGGTAACCCTAAGTAATAATAAAATATAAATAATATTTCTCAGATACATGGAAAAGTCATATATTTGAGTTGTTTCAAATGTCAAAATATAGAGTAGCATTCTATATTAGGGTAAGTAAAGGTGAACAAACAAAAGGATATAGTATAGATGGACAAAAATCTACTTTAAAATTATGGGCTGAAGAGATGAATTGGAAATGGGTTAAGACTTACTTCGAAGAAGCAAGTGCTAAAGATCCAGATAGGGAGAAATTCCAGGAGATGATTACTGATGCTAAAAATGGTCTTTTTGATGGAATTTGTATTGTTGATAGTGATAGATTTAGCAGATCAACAAAAGATCTCCTTAATATAATGGATGATTTAATGAATTATAGAGTAAAACTTCATATACATAACCTACAACATATTGATATCTATAGTGTACAGGGAAGATTTACACTCACAAATTTAGCAGCATTTAGTGAATTTTTCAGGAAACAATTGGCATCTAAGATTCGTGCAGGTGTAAAACAAAAAATGAAAAATGAATGGTTTGGTCAGGCTCCATATGGTTATTCCATTTTATCTGATACAAAAGGCAGTCGAAAAGTAAACACAAGACTTATAAAAAATCCTGAAGAACAAGAAGTACTTAAACATATGAAAAATTTAAGAGAATTAGGTAAAAGTTATAGTGAAATTGCTGATGCACTAAATAAAGATGGAATTCCAACTAGATATACAAAGGAAGATAAAAAAAGCAGTTGGTATTCAACAACAGTTAGAAATATCCTTATGAGAGGTGAAATTAAATTAATATTGAACAAAAAATATTGATACAGATTAGCACGATTAAGCTATTTTATGCTGATTATTAAAAAGTTAAGTTATTAACTTAACTATCTTTATATTAGCAATATTAAAGTTTAAATGACCTATTTTCGTCATTAGTCTTAAAAACTAATACAAATTTTTATAAAGGGGTTATTACTATTATTTTATATTAAAAAAACGAGGGAGGTTAGATATGAATAAGATAATACCTATATTAGTAATAGCAATTTTAGTGTTTGGCGGAGTAAGTGCTTTTGCTATAACAAAAAATAAGAATGTTGTTTATCCAATCTCAGATGAATTAGATCAATATCAAGAGACAATGACTGAAAATGCAGTAGTCCCTATTGGAAATGTTCCAATTCCAGATAATCCAATAAGTGTTCAGGTTGCTCAATCATTTGTCCCATCAAAAGAAATTATTACAAGAGTAGAACTATACATTGGAAAGAACAGCACAGTTACTCGTCCTCTAAATGTTTCAATTAGAAAAGAGTTAACTGAGCAAGACTTAACCTTTATTAGTATAGACCCGGGCTTTGTACCCACAGAAACATATGATTGGGTTGAAATCGATTTTGATGATATCATAATTACAACTGGTGAAACCTATTATATTGTTGCCTTGACTGAAAACATAACAGATAATTTTTACGCATGGGGTGCAAACAATATTTCAGAATCCTATCCATATGGTTGCGCTTGGTTTTCAATGGATGAAGGTGGTAATTGGACTAATCAATCAACTTCAACAAATAATCAAAATACTCAGTCGTTTTCATACTACAGCACCATACCAAGGTTTGATGAAATTGTTACATGGGATATGTGTTTTAAGACATATGGACGAAATAACAATCCACCAGAAACTCCAACAATAGATGGACCAATTCAAGGAAAAGTTGGTGAGACATTAAGTTATGTTGTTTCTGCAACAGATCCTGAGGACGATCAAATTTATTACTGGATTTCATGGTTTGATGGTTGTCCTGGAATTTATTGGGATGGACCATACAATTCAGGAGAACCTATAACAAAAAGCTATACATATGATAGACAAGGTACATTTATTATAAGTGTTCAAGCAAGAGACATTTATGAGGCAGAATCTGATTGGGTAACATTAGAAGTAACTATTCCCAGAACTAGAGATGCACAACATAACCTTATTTATTGGCTGTATCAATTATTTCCAAATATATTTACAAAAATAATACAAATATTAAATATATAAATAAAATCTTTTTCTTTTATTTTTTCATAAAAATTAGGTAAAAATTATTGAATTTATACAATTTTATTAAAAATAAGCGAAAAGATTATAAATTAACACGTGTTAAAAAATAATGGGGAGGTGAGAAATAAAAATGAAAAAAATCTCAAACCGAGCTGGCATATTGCTTATAGCAACAGCAATGATTTTATCAGCTGTAGCTGTAACAGCAGACACAGAAGAGCAAACCATAGGTGTAAACTGCAGTATAGGCAGCGGATCCGTCCCCGGAGCCATTGGACCAGTTGTATGGGATAACGATATGGACTTTACAGGTCTCGGCGCAGCACAGAAGGATACCAATTATCCTTTCCATGCAGAATGTGCTGACGACTTCCACTTTGATGAAGATACAGAAGTAGAAGACGTACACTGGGTTGGTGGTTACTGGCAAGATGGTTACGCAAGTGCTCACTGGCCATGGGAAATAACATTTTATAATGACCGTGGTGATGGTGAAGCACCTGGTGATGTCTTTGCAGGACCCTTTGAAGTTGACAACACACAATATACAGAAGAGTTGATTCAAGACACTGGAACATCTATTTACTACACATATTCTGTAGTTTTAGATGAATCAATTATATTCCCAGCCTGTACAAAGTTCTGGATCACAATACGAGGTGTTGGATTCTTCCCACCACAATCTGGTTGGGGATATCATGATACCATTCTATTGTGGGAAGCTGTTTTCAGATCAGAACTTCTGGGATACCCAGAGTGGACTGACTCTACACTAGTATGGGGCGCTGCAAAAGATATGGCATTCCAGCTAACTGGCCCATTAGGACCCGTTGCACCAACACCACCAGATATTGATGGTCCAGGTGAAGGTCCTGCTGACACAGAGATTTGTTGGACATTCCACTCAAGCGATGAGAATGGCGATTTGGTCAAATACTTCATCGATTGGGGAGATGGAACATCTGATGAAACAGATTACAACAATCCATGTTCACCAGTTGAAGTTTGCCACACCTATGCAAAGGGAGAATACACAATAACAGCCTATGCAGAAGACGAGACTGGATTACAGAGCGGTTCTAGTACTTTTGATATAATTATACCAAGAGCTAGATCTGTCTATCATCCACTAGTCGTTAGGTTGTTTGAACGTTTTCCAAATGTTTTCCCAATACTAAGACAACTTCTTGGTCTGTAATTAAACCTAATCTCTCTTTTTTTTCTTTTTTTTATTTAGTCTTAATAAATTAACTTTATAAATAAACAATATTATTTTAGTTAAGGTAATGCCTTAAATCAAACAAAACCTTTAATAATAAGCATAAATTTACCCAGCCAATTAAGGTACATGGTTTAGAGGACAATATATGTATATAGTAATTGTTGGTGCAGGTGGTATAGGTAAACGTCTTACTGAAATTGCACTTAATGACGATAATCATAATGTTATAGTAATAGATAAGGACCAAGCAAGATGTGAAGAAATAGCAAGAAAATTTGATGCTGTAGCGATAAATGCAGACGCAACTCAAGAAGAAACTCTTGAAGAATCTGAAGTTAAAAAAGCTGACGTTCTCGTAGCAACAACAAGAGATGATGCAGTAAACCTAATGGTTATATCTCTTGCTAAAAACAAGGGAGTAAAACATCTTGTTTCAGTTGTAAATCAGGAAGAAAGTAAACCTATGTATATGGAAAAAGGTGTAAAGATGATTAAAAGCCCTAATATTGTAATGGCTGAACATCTTTACAAATCAATAAAGCACCCAACTGTTGAGGAGTATATGAATGTTGGGAAATATGCTGAAATCTTCAGACTCCCAATTGCACCCAATTCTAAGCTTTCAAGAAGAACAATTAAAAAAATAGGACTTCCCAAAAAAAGCCTTATTGTTGCTATTGAAAGAGATCATAAATTTATAATTCCAACAGAAGATATTGAACTTTTTTCAGGTGACAGGGTAACGATTTTGGCTCATAAAGATCAGGTCGATAAAGTAGCTGCATTATTCTCGGAGTAAAATGTTTAATTTCTTACAAAAATTATATATAAAGGTTATAAGATTCTAGGTCTTGTTTTTCTTGATTTTGGAGAATTATTATGGAAGAAAAAGATGTAACTAAGACAGGAACAACTACACTTGGAATGGTTTGCAAAGATGGAGTTGTAATGGCAACAGAAACAAGAGCAACTATGGGTACACTTATTGCTCATAAGGAAACGAAAAAACTATATCAAATAGATGAGCATCTTGGACTTGCAACAGCAGGTCTTGTTGGTGATTTGCAGATTCTTGCAAGATATCTTAATGCAGAGGCAAATCTATACAGATTAAAGCGTGATCAGAAGATACCAGTTAAAAGTGCTGCAACACTTATGTCAAATATTTTGAATCAAAGAAAGTTTTATCCATATTATGTACAACTAGTCCTTGCAGGATATGATAATTCTGGAGGACATGTCTATTCACTTGATGCTGCCGGTGGAGCAATACCTGATAAATATACAGCAGGTGGTTCTGGTTCACCTTATGTATTTGGTGTTTTAGAAGACATTTATGAAGATGATTTATCAACGGATGCTGGTGTTGATATTGCAATAAGAGCAATTACTGCTGCAAAAAATAGGGATTCAGCATCAGGTGGGTTGATAAATGTTGCAGTAATTACAAAAGATGGATTCAAAGAAATATCACAAGATGAGATTAAAAAACGTACTGAAAAATTAGCAAAATAAGATAATTACATAAATATTGTTTCTTCAATTAATAATTATTCATATAAATTTATAAGAAAATTATAGAAGGGTAAATATGCCTGTTGATGATGTTTTACGTGAAATCAAAGGAAAAGTAAGAGGTGTAATTCCACCTAGTATCGATGTCTCAGATGTTGAGTTTGAAGGAGCTTTGATTGTTATTTATACAAAGCATCCTGATAAATTTGCCAAAAATGAAGAACTTGTAAAGCAACTTGCAAAAATGCTTCAAAAGCGTATTGCAGTTAGACCTGATTCATCTGTTATAACCGATATTGATACTGCTGAAAAAAAGATAAAAAAGATTATTCCAAAGGATGCTGAAATTACAAATATTTACTTTTTACCAGAAGTTGGAGAGGTTACTATTGAAGCAATTAAACCAGGAGTTGCAATTGGTAAACAAGGTACTCTTTTAAATGAAATAAGAAAAACAATCAATTGGTCTCCAAAAATTGTTAGAACTCCTCCAATTCAATCAAAGACAGTCAAAGAAATTCGCGGATATCTAAGATCTATGAGTGAGGAACGAAAAGAGATTCTTAGAAAGGTTGGAAGAAGGCTTCATAGAGGAGCATCAAATGGTGAAAAATTTGTTCGAGTAACTGCTCTTGGAGGATTTAGACAGGTAGGACGATCCTGCAGTCTACTTCACACACAAGATAGTAAGATTATGATTGACTGTGGAGTTGATGTTTCTTCGGAAAGTGCTACACCATATCTTCATTTACCTGAAGTTCTTCCTTTTGAAACCCTTGATGCAGTGGTAATATCCCATGCTCATCTAGATCACTCTGGTCTTGTTCCATTGTTGTATAAATATGGATATGATGGTCCTGTTTATTGTACATCTCCAACAAGAGATATGAGTACTCTTCTTCAAATGGATTATCTCAAAGTTGCTGCAGCAGATGGAAAAAAGATACCATATTCAGCTGAAAATATTCGTGATTTGATTAAACATTGTATAACTATAGATTATGGTGACACTACTGATATCACCCCTGATGTTAGACTTACATTTCATAATGCAGGTCATATTTTGGGATCTGCCATTGCACATTTTCATGTAGGTGAAGGTCTTTATAATATTGCTTTTAGTGGAGACGTAAAATACGAGAGGACATGGCTTTTTAATCCAGCAATTAATCGTTTTCCACGCCTTGAAGCAATATTTATGGAATCTACATATGGCGGAAAGGAGGATTTTCAACCAAGTAGACAGGAAGCAACAGAACGACTTAATGACATAATTCAAAGTACAATAAAAAAGAAAGGAAAACTATTAATCCCTGTTTTTGCAGTTGGTAGAAGCCAAGAGGTAATGATTGTTCTCGAAAACCTTGTAAAAACAAAAAAGATACCAAAAATTTCTGTTTATCTTGACGGTATGATATGGGAAGCAACAGCAATTCATACCGCTTATCCAGAGTATCTAAATAACAAACTTAGAGCCCAAATATTCCAACAAGGAGAAAATCCACTTCTTTCAGAGATTTTCAAAAGAGTTGATAGTAACGACATGAGACAAGACATATTAAATAATCATCCTGAGTCATGTGTTGTTCTTGCAACAAGTGGTATGATGAATGGTGGACCTGTTATGGAATATTTCAAGGACTGGGCACAAGATAAGAAAAACACAATTGCTTTCGTTGGTTATCAAGCTGAAGGAACCCTTGGTAAAAGGATACAAAAGGGTTGGGAAGAAATTCCATTAAATATTAGTGGAAATATTGTAAATGTTAAGATGAAAATGAGAGTTGAAACCTGTGATGGTTTTTCAGGTCATAGCGATCGTAGACAACTTCTAAACTATATAAATAATATGTCTCCACGCCCTGAAAGAATAATATTTGGTCATGGAGAAGAGTCAAAATGTCTTGATATATCTTCAACAGTTCACAAAAGATATAATGTAAATACAATTGCCCTTCATAACCTTGAGACGACAAGATTTAGATAAAATTAAATATTTATTTACTTTTGAAGGGTTTTGCAAGATCCCATAAACTATTAAATTTTGTATCTAAAACTTCTATATCCTGCAAGTCAACATAAGCTGTTCCAACATAAGAGGGCTCATCACTTGTCTCAGGCAGTATTTTTATTCCATTTACTGCAATTTCTTTGCCAAATACAAAGTTACGCATTGTCCCTGAAACTTTCTCTGAAAAGTATCTAACCTCAAGTTTGTCACTATAAAGCTCTGTTAATTTTTTTATTGCGTCTTTATTTGTAGTATTATCAATAATAAGCTGAATTTTTGTATCAAGTTCTAGAAATTTCTTGAAATATTTTAAAAATGGATCATCAAAAAATCTTTCTCCACCGACCTGCATTTTAAGTCCATTACTGTTATCTAAACAGTTGCTTAAAACATTATATAGAATCCACTTTCCACTATATTGCAATGTAACATTGCCATTTCTTTTGAGTTTAATTCCATACTTTTCAAAATTACTTGTATAATAATTACTGTATTCATTAATTCGATTTTCAATTATACTATATGTATCCTGAGCTATAACTTGTTTAAGTTCACTTTTAGAATCTTCCCAAATTGCTCTTGGATGTGCTGGAAGGTAGCTTTCTCGACCGAAATCCTGGTTTGTTTCATTTGAAAATAAAACTTTGGCAATCAGCCCATTTCTTAAGAGAGAAGCTCTACCTGTTTCTAGAGGGCGTCGTGTAATATTTGCAAATTCTTCTGCAACCTTTAAAAAATCAGAAAATTCCTTTGGACAATCAACAACCAATGTAACATAATATACAGCAGCTTCACGAGGACGATCTACTTTCATCCTCTCAAACATCATTTCAAAATCCTGAATATGGTCTAATTTAACATGAGTTTTGAACTCACATCCCATCGATCTCACCAATCCTTTTTTTATAAATAATTCTACTGTATCCTGCTTTAAATGGAAAAATGTATTTGGATTTTATATAATTTTTGGATGCATAAGCAGAAGAATATGCATATTCCAACATATAATGATATATTGTAACATTTATATACTCTTTATTTGATTAATTTATTAGAGGGAGGCTTTAGGAAGTGAATAAAGAAATCCTTATTGCAATTCTCTTTACAATTATTATGATAGTTACACCTTTCATAACAGTTGCCAGAGAAAATAAGATAAGCAATAATCTAACGGATCAACCAAATATTAAGGAACTTGTTATTCAACTAAATGTATTAATAAAAAAGATATCACAATTATATGGATATATCCCATTAGTTGATTCTCTATGCAATAGAATAATTGGAATATTAAACACAATTGTTTTGTTTATGTTCTGTGCTATTTTTGGATTATTTGTTGCTATCCCTCTAGCAATAATAATGTTAATTTTATTTTTCTCAGGAATTACAAATACCTATATAGGCCAAGCAATCTTTTATACTTTGTTTTTAATTTTTTTCATATGGGATTATAATTGCAATTTTATTACATTTCCTGTAGTTAGTCTTTTGGAAAATTTAATAAAACCAATATTTACAGTAAAAAACAAAAATGATATATTAGAGCTTTATAGAGAATGTCCTTGTATAAGTAATTAGTAAAATTTTTATATTTTATTTTCTTTATTTTTAAATATGTTAATTTTTTAGTTTTATTACTAAGTTTGCTACTCTTCTACCAAGTTTTATTGCATTTTTTTCAGTTTCCTTATCAGGAGCACCAATGCAAGCAACACCATAGTGACCAGTAGCATCAAGTGGATCACCAACTATTATCATTCCATAAATTAAAAATGCTTGAATAATTGACATTATAGTTGTTTCTTTTCCACCAGATTCATCGCCAGATGTTACAAATGCAGCACCAATTTTATCACCCATCTTTTTACGTACACCTACAAATCTATCAAACATATCTTTTAATTCAGCAGCCATTGTTCCAAAATATACAGGTGAACCTGCAATAATTCCATTTGATGAAATAAAATCATCCTTTGTTACTTTTGATGCTGGTTTTAATATACAATCAACCTTTTCCACATCTTTTACGCCCTTAGCAATCATCTGTGCTAGTTTTTTTGTATTACCTGATTTTGAAAAATAAGTAACCAATACTTTTAATGATTTATTCATAATAACTCCCATTCAAGTTAAACAACAAAGGAATTTAATTATTGTATAAAAACATACCTTTTGAAAAATATATATAAAAAAACTTATTCTTCTTTATATATTCAACAAATAGATATATGAGACCAAGATTTAAAACACCGATTAATCGAAAATATTTTCATAAAAAACAAAAAATCGATAAAAAGGATATGTCTTATCTTAAGAAAAGAATAGCCTTTTTAAATCAGAAAAAAATTAAAAAAGAGTCAGAAAAAAAAGAAAAGTATTAAATTTATAATTATATGCTTTTATTTAACTTTTTTTAAAATCTATTGCTTTGAAATATTTTCTACAGTCTCTCTTAATATTAGCCATTTGTTGTTGTGGAATTTTAAATGAATATTGAGCATATTCTAAAGCAAATATCAAACCATGAATAAAAGCACCTAACTTGTAATTTTTATCTTTACTAAGTTTAAATATTTCATCAGCTATTTTTATTGCATCTTCAACAGTATAAGGAGTTGTTGAAGCTTTTGTTTTATGTTCATGTTCATGAGGCATAAAGCAGCGTATAAACTTCTACTATAAATTTTTTTTTAGAAATTAATGTTTGGGAAAAAAAGAAGGTGGGCCGGCCTCGATAGGAGGGGATGGGATGCACTCTAATAAAACTACCAGCCCGATTCCTTCCATCACCTAGTATTTAGCCGTAGTTTAAGTATCTTTTTCGCAGATGTATATGTAAGCACATATACAGCTAATTCACCAATTTATATTGTCAGTCTTTTTTTTATTTAGTGATTTACTATTCGCCACCTATATTTACTTTAATATAGAACAATAATACCTTTGCACCTTGATTTCTTGAATCTGAGGGACCATCATCAATTTCCGCTGTTACATATACACGAGTCTTTCCAAATCCTATAATCATTTTTGAGCTGATTGAAACCTCTCCCCCTGCAGGAATATTATCAATAACTCCTGAATTTTCTCCATCAAGAATAAGTGTACCGCCATCAAGATGGATTGTCCATGATATATTTTCTGCTGGTAATTCTCCAATATTTTTTATTTTTGTATTAACTTTAAATAGTCCACCTTTAATCATATCAATTTCTAGTTCTGGACCACCAACAATGTGAATTGATAGTGGAGTTGACCAGTCTGTTTCTATACTTCCATTATCATCTTTTGCCTTAACTCTTATTTCAAAATTACCCGCATAATCCCAGAAGTGAGATGCTGTTACAATATCTCCAGAGGGATAAGATCCAAGCCAATTACTATAGGATCCATCACCCCAATCAAATTTATATAAAATATTGTCATTATCTGGATCTGTTGTACTACTTGTGAAATTATATTCTATTCCAGATACTCCTTCATCGGGTCCATCAGGTTTTTCAGGAGTTTCTGGAGGTGTACTTGAACTTGGTGTGGCAGCTATTGTTTCATCTACATAATAAGCATCAAAGGGATTTCCAGATGGCGGATCTGAATAACCTTGATTCCATTCAGAGTTGAAAACTCCAAGAATTACCATAATATTATCCATAGTTAAATCGGGATTATTCCATGAGGATCCATCCCAATTTGAGCTATCTGAATATGTTTCTCCTGCAGGAATTGAAATATCTTCATCAAATGCTAAATCTAATAAACTATGGTGATAGTCAGCATTAGCATAATCCTTCCATCGTGAAACAATTTCCACAATATATGCTCGTATATGACCCGTGTATGTACTGGTTTCGTTATTTTGTATGTTAATATCAACTTTTATTTGTTCTTCTTCAATCCAAGATACTCTCATTTCAGCATGTATATCTGGTACAGATCTTGCACCACAAATATCCATTTGTGAGGTATATTCGGTCCAAGTATCGTATCCGCCAAGTACAACTCCATATCCACCATCAAACCAGGTTGTTGGATATCCAGCTATATTAAAATTATTTATTCTCTCAACAGCTATTGGATTTGAATCTACAAGTTCAATATATTCAAAATTATAATTTCCATTTGTATATATATCATACATAACAGCGTTTGTAAATTGACACCAATAACACCAGGAACCAGTTCCAATTTCTGCTAATACTTTATGTGTATAATCACGTTCTGAATCAATTGTTTTATCATAATATTTGGTTTCCAATTCGATTTTTTCATTTCCATTATTGAATGCAACAGCATTTATTCCACTTAGGATTAAAAATCCTATTATACTTATTAAGAATATTTTATTCCTTTTATTACTCCCTTAATTATCATATCATAGTTCGAATATAAAAATGTTATATATATTTATTAGTAAAATTAAGTTAGAAGATTTCATTAATACATATTTTTTGAATTTATGTATCCTTTAAAACTTAAATATAAATTAAATATGGCATGTATAATTTTTTTATTTAACATATTTATTTTAAAGATTTTATAGGGAAAATATTTAAAAGGATATCTTATAATTAATAAATAATAGTACAAAATTATATATTCCAAAAAAGTTAAAAAGGAAACAAAATATCTTAGATATAGGGGGTAAATCAGAATGGAAAAATTTCTACCAATAATAGTAGTAGTAACATTAGTTTTAAGTGGAATTGGAGCTGTTGCTGTAAGCGAAGATACTAACAATTTATATGAAATACAAAAAATAAGAAATATAGTAAACATAGATTCTTCATCTTTAATATTAAAGGAATCAACAGAAGATTTTATTGAAATTGAGTTTGAAGATACATCTTCATATCTCATGAGTCCATGTAAACCTATTTTACCAAAGATTGTGAAAACTTTTGAGCTTCCTTTTGGTGTTTATGATGTCGAAATCGAATTAAATGAAGGAAATATAAAAGAATTAGATATAAATCAAAAAATTCGTCCTGCACCAATACATCTTCCATTGATTTCTTTGGAAAATGAAATTGATATCAATACTATAAACAAAAAAGATGAATCTGTGTATTTAAGCTCTGAGATGTATCCTTCAACATGGTATAAATCATTTGTTCGTTGTGGACTTAACTCCAAAAACGAAAGAGTAACCCATCTAACTCTACATATTTATCCTATTAGATACGCTCCAGCATTAGATGAAATTTTTATTATGGAAAAATCAGATATTATTATAAATTATAAAATACCGGATACAAGTCCATTTACTATCGATACTGAATATGATTTGGTAATTATTACTCCTGACAAATTTTCAAGTCTTTTACAAAAATTAGTTGAACATAAGAATAGTTATGGTGTTAATACCTTTATAAAAACAACAGAAGAAATATATGATGAATATGAGGGTGTTGATTATCCCGAAGAAATAAAACTCTTTATAAAGGATGCAATTGAGACAAACAATATTACTTACGTCTTACTTGTTGGAGGGCTAAAAAATAAAATTTTGGCAAATCCTAGGGAGAATAAAAATTATGGTATAATAGGATGGCATCTACCTGTTAGATATAATAACTATATTGATGATCCTGAACATCCTTTAACTATCGCAAAGATTCATGATCCAGGTGTAATTACCGATCTTTATTACGCAGACATATATAAAGAAGGTGGAGAGTTTGAGGATTGGGATTCAAACGACGACGGTATTATTGCTGCTTGGAACCTTGAAGGTTATGAAAATGATACAATTGATCTAGAACCTGACGTTTGTGTTGGAAGACTTGCCTGCAGAGATAAAACAGAAGTTAAAAATGTTGTAAATAAGATAATTAACTATGAAACAACAACTGCAGGAAGTGAATGGTTCAAAAAGGTAATTACAATATCAGGGGATGGTTTCCTTGATCAGATAGATCTTGATTTCCAGTGGGATACTAGTACTCTTCCAGATGGTGAGTACACAATATTTGCACAAAGTGAAAACGATTATGATATTTCTGGACCAATCGAAGAAATTCATGTTACTCTTGATAGAACAGTGGAAACATCTATTACGTTTAATCATAATGATCATGAAAGAGCCACAGATTATCCTTCACCACCTATCGCTGAGATAGTATCAATAACAGATGGAGATATATTAGGCAATACTAATGTCTTTGAAAATATCAGTGAAAGCCTTGCATATGGAAATTCTGTCACTGGTTGGGCAAATATAAACTATACAGATGGAATTTTACATATTCGTGGAAAAACATATGATCCTAAACCCTATGGAGTTGTTACAGATATTCATGTATGGGTTGAAAACAGTGAAAATGATATAATTTTCTCAGATTGGAGATATGAGTCAAAAACCTATTATGAAGGGGAATGGGTTGTTGGTGAAGAAACTATTTCAGGTGACCCTGGTGCTACTTATTATGTTACTGAAGATTTTGATGTAGAACATCTTTGGGCATCTAATGGAAAACTAACTGGCCCAGATGACATTATTGAGGCATTAAGTCAAGGGTGTGGTTTTGCATTCTTCTCAGGACATGGAAGTCCAAATGTTTGGACTGATCATTATCCTGGTATACCCGGTGGTCGAGGATATGGAAGTATTCCTAGTTTCAAGGTTTCAAATATCAAGATATACCCAAAATTTGTTCAATTACCAATTTTCCCTATGAAAAAATTAACAAACACAAATAAACCTCCAGTAGTAATTGTTGGAGGATGTCATAACAGCCAGTTCAATGTAACAATGATACCTGCAATGTTAGATATTTACAATAAGAAAAACACTTGGTGTCATGGTACTGCTGTTCCAGAGTGCTTCAGCTGGTATCTTGTAAAACTTCCAAAAACAGGAGCTATTGCTAGTATTGGAAACACTGGTCTTGGTTATGGAGTTTTAGGAGAAGATTGTACTAGGGAGGGTCTTGATGGAGGAATTGGAATTGAATTTTATAAACAGTACTTCCAAGAAGGTTATCATGTTTTAGGTGAGACCTTCAAAGAAACACAAATATCATATGTTTCTCAATTTGACCTAGATTTTCTTGATCATGCAAAATCTTTAACTCAATGGGTCCTTTTAGGTGATCCTAGTTTAATGATTGGTGGATATTAATAATCTCCTTTTTTTTTCTTTTTAAAAATTTATATTCTGGATAAAAAAATTGTTCCTATAAACAATGTTGGACCAACAATTTGTTCAAAACCAATATCTCCAAGGTTTATGAAAATTCCACTAAATAAGGTATTTATCATGAAAAATTTCCCAATTGTTAGACGGCATTGAGCTAAACCGCCTATATGGGTGAATCCAAACTGATATTTTATTATCATTGAACGGAACATAAAACCAAAAAATGTTTCATAATCATAAAATGGAATCCATGTATTTCCTATTCCAGCACTGAAAACTGGCTTTGGTCGGAATATTCCAATAAATGGGTTAAAAAAATCTTCAATTATTTCTGTTGCTAATTTATCTGTGTCTAAACTAGGGAAATCCTGAATATCTGTTTTTATTGAGTTTAAGAAGGAGCATACTATATCTTTTATATGTTGCCATTCTTCATAGGTTATTTTAGATCCTCCAACACTATTAGGAGAAATTGTATTGTTTATTACATTTAGAGTACTGTATAATTCATCAATAAATTCTTGTCTTTTTTCTTCTGACAATTCTATTTGAGTAAAATAATTATCTTTTGTTATACCTGGCATCCAAATTGTTAATATTTTTTCTTGATTTATTGTTTCTTCTGCATTGATAATTGGAAAATATAATATTGTTAAGAATAATACTATAAATATTAGTGATATTAATTTTTTTTTCTTACGCATAATGTGGTTTGCCCCATGTTTATAATATTTTTATTATTTTGTTAGTATATAATTCTTTTGGATATAAATAAGTTTATAAGTACATGAATATTTAATGTTTTTATAAAATAGTATATAAATTTATTGCTTATTAAAAGCGAAAAGGTTATAAATTAACAACCGTTAAATATATTGGAAAGAGGTGATGACACGTCGTCGGTGTTTTCATCAAAAAATGTCAACAGACGGGGGAGGTGAAATATGAAAAGAGCCGTTCTACCGATTCTCGTAATAGCGATACTATTAATCGTTCCAGCTATTCCTGCTCTGAAAAATACAGAAAAACCAGTCGAAGATACAGAAGTAATGAACATAATTATTGGAAATGATGAACAAGGACTTACTCATCAAAAGATGACAATAGAAAAAGCTGGAGTAGACCTATTTGTTGATAATGTGAAGGGATTCCAAACCTGGTTACAGGAAAACAAACCATTTAGAGATTTTAAATTCACTGAAGAAGAGAAAGATGCAATAAAATCTCATGTAAACACAATAGTATTATCATTGAACAATGTTCTACAAGCAAATGGTTATGATCCAATATCATCTGATTGGCTGTACCAGGAATTATTTGAGACCGAGGTTGATAGAAGCACCATAATTAGCATGGGCATGGGATATGCATATATACCATTCTATGACTATGAAACATTCCTCGGAATTATGATTCGACCAATATGGTTATTCTACCCACCAATATTCCTAGGAGGTGGTGGTTACACGGGTAACTTTAATATTAATTTGTTACCAGGTCGAGTCGAATTTGGTGACAGACTCGGTTTTCATATAGCAAGAACAACTATATTCTCTGGTCTATACATTAACGTTGGAGAACTTGGTTACGACAGAATATTCGGCGGCATGATTATGCTATTAGGCCGAGCACGAGTCGTAATATTAGATTAGCCTAGAGTATTCTAATTTTTTAGGAGTAATTACTCAAGATATTTAATTAAGGATTTTATTTAAAAAGTATTAATTAATTTTTTTTAACAATTCCATTCTTAGTTATTAATTTTAAAAAATTAATACACAAGGATCTTTTTTTAAAAATTAAATCCTAGATAAAATTTAAAAATAGGATTTGTATTATCATAAGATGATATCAAATCAATAAAAGTATTATTTATTATAATTGATGGGAATAAAATATCGAGGATGTAAAAAAATACCCTTGGAAATCTACAACCTACCTTATTGAAATATGAAATATTTTATAATTAATTATAAAAAAGAATTTATAAGATATTATTCTTAATCCTATTTTTAATAAGATGTTTTTATTGTTTAATCAAAAAGATTTAGAAGAAGAAAGATATTTGGATATCTTTCTTTAAGATATAAAAATATAAAGTTTTCTACAGGTTTATTACGAGGAATAGTTATTTTAATTGTTGTCAACTCACTTTCTGCACCATATATATCTTTTGCCTTAGCACTAATTGTATATTTTCCTCTAGAAGTCCAGTTATGACAACTGTATATTTTAAAACCAGATTCATATGGGCCTATCCAATCTTGACAGGTTCCATCACCCCAATCTATATAATAATATATATCATCGTCATCCGAATCTATAGAAGTTAAAAAGTACGTATATGAAACACCTACTGCACCACTAGTAGGTCCTTCGATTTCTGGAGCAGATGGTATATTATCTAATTGTAAAATAACTCTATCTTCACTAATCTGATCAAATGTATCATAAACCAATAATCTGATACAATAATAACTTTCATTTTCAGGAATTGGTGCTTCCCAAATAGATAAAGTAGCATTTTCAAGTGGAGTGTCTGATGTATGAATTAATGTCCATTCTTGTGGGTACATTCCTTCTCCAGAATAAACCTCATATTTTTCAAAATTATCACCATAAGCAGATCCTAAGACAGAAACATTTCCAAAAACTATTGCATTATCCATTTCAGGTAATAGTTCTGCAATAGGTGAAGAATCCCTTATAATTGCCTGATAAGCATTTATTCTACCTGTTCCAATATATTTATCTGATGAATTTACATCATCTGTTGTTGATCTTATAATTGTCCATACTTGCTTTTGGCTGAAATATGGATTCTTTGAAAGAATTAATGCAGCTAATGCTGCAACTTGGGGAGTAGCCATAGATGTTCCACTCCATGATACATAGGTATCATTGAAAAGTGTACTATACACATATTCACCGGCAGCAGCAACATCCACCCAGCTTCCAAAATTACTTCCAAATGCTGTATGAGCCCTGCTATCATTGTGATCTGTTGCTGCAACTGCTATAACATTTGGATAAGCTGCAGGATAATGTTCTATTCCATTTGCAATATTTCCTGCAGCTGCGACAAGTATTGTTCCCTTTGAATAGGAATAATTAACAGCATCCCAAATCAACCAGGTAATTTGAGACCCTCCCCAGCTCATACTTATAATATTTGCACCATTATCTGATGCATATTCCAGACCTTTTGCAGCGGCAACAATATCAATAAGACCTGCTCCACCAGAAGCCTTAAAACCGATTCTGACAGGCATTATACTACAATTCCAACATACTCCTGCAACACCAATGCCATTATCTGTTGAAGCACTAGCAATACCTGAACAATGTGTACCATGTCCATGAAAATCCATCGGGTCATTATCAGGAATCGTTCCATCTTCACCAGGTACAACAGGTTTTGTAGTATTTACAAAATCATATCCTCGAATATCATCAATATAACCGTTTCCATCGTCATCAAAATCATTAAAATCAGATGGATCAACAATACCATTACTGTTAAGATCCTCGCCGGAGTTAATCCAAATATTATCTTTTAGATCAGGATGATCCCAGTCAACTCCAGTATCATGTATACAAATTACAATGTCTTTGTTACCTGTTTCAATTTCCCATGCCTCTGGCGCATCAATATCAGCATCAGGTATTCCACCTGTTTGACCGGAATTGTTTAGATAATATTGTAAATTAAAATCAGGGTCATTTGGAGTTTTGCAAGTTTGATATATATAATTTGGCTCCGCATATTCCACATTCGGATCTTGTGAATATTGATGTATAATTGAAAGAATATCTGAATTTTCAGGTACAGCAAACTTGAAAATATTATCTAGATAAGGATTTTCATTAGATTTGAATATTTTTTCTGCAGATTTTACATTATTTTTTATATTTAATAAATCTATAGTATCAATACCTGTATATAAAAAATTGTTTGAAGATTTGTAGATTTCTATATCTGCTTCTGCATTGAATTTTACTATAAATTCTCCATCAACAAATTTAAAAATTTCCTGTTCAATTATTATATCTAAATTATTTTTTATTATATTTTTTCCCAATCCTGAGTAAATATTTGTTCCAATTAAGATTGCAATTATAAATAAAAGTATATATTTTCTATAATAATTTTTTTTCATATTTTTATAACTCCTAATAAATTATATATCTAGAATAGTTTATTTTAATTTAATGGTTTCTACTAATGAATTTTTTTAATAAAAATTAGAAAAATAAATGATAAAAGAAATATAAAATCAAATAATAGAATTTTTAAAATTTTTATTTTTATAAAAAATCAGAAAAAAATTAAACGGATTTTATAGATTTTTTGATATTTACCTGATTTTCATATCTTATATACAATTTAAAAATTATCAACATTGATATTGCTACATATATTAAAGCAGTTAAACCTAATAAGCCTTCAAGAGACATTATAAAATATGCAGGTAGTATTGGAATATATGAAAATATTAAAAACCAAATAAGAAATTGCCAAGCTTTCTTACCTTTTTGACTCATCCAATCAAACATCTATTATCACATCCTCCATTTTTAATAAAATTTTCCCTTATGGTTTATACTCTTCTTATTTTAGTTTATATAACTTTCGTGTAAAAATGTCAAAAGGTTATTTTATTTAACTTGGAAGCATTATTATCATTAAAATATAAATGGATTATTAAATTATTATAGACTTAATAACAAAAAGAATTTTTAATATAATAATACTTAAGTATGATTAAACAATAAGATATAAATACCTGCAGATAAAAAATTGATGCACTCATTTACTCATTTTTTTATTAGTAGGACAATAAATAAAAGGTAATATCATGGAATGTATTGAAAAAGGAGATAAGGTAAAAATCAAATATGAGGCGAAATTAGAAAGTGGTGAGGAATGTTTTCCTGAAAATAATGATGATACTATTGAAATAATAATTGGAGAAGGAAAGATATTTTCTTCTATTGAAAATTGTTTAAAAGACATGAAAACAGGTGAAACAAAAACTATTACAATTGAACCAAATGAAGCATTTGGCCCATATCATGAAAATTTAATAATTGATGCACCAAGAACATCCTTCAAAACAGATACCGATCTTTCAATTGGTATGAGAATAAAAATCGATACTCCTACTGAAAAAGTTTATTATGCTACAATAATTAAAATGACTGATTCGGCAATAACTTTAGATTTGAATCATCCATTAGCAGGTAAAAAATTGATTTTTACAGTAACTGTTGTTGATATCAATAAAAAATAATTTTTTTAATAAATTTAATATAAAACTTTATATTCATATAAGTTTATATTTAGCAAAAAGATTATAAATTAGCAATCGTTAGATTAATGTTGAAATAGTGTGATAACAAAAATGAAAAAAATCTCAAGTTTATTAGTATTAATATTCATTGCTTTTTCTTTAATTCTATCAACTATTGTTGTAACTGCATATCAAGAAAATAATAATTCAATTATTAATTTAAATTTATGCGATGAATCTTCTCTTTTAGGTACTTTAGGTACAATAGTATGGGACAATGGAATGGATTATTCTGGTTTAATATATTCACAATGGGATGAAAATAAACAATTCGATTTCTATATTGTTGATGACTTTTATTTTGAAGAAGAGGCAGAAATTTCAGATGTATACTGGATAGGTGGTTATTGGGGTCAAAATTACGAATCAGGTAATTTCGATTGGTCAATATCATTTTATTATGATAATACAAGCGAAGGAAAACCTGATGGTCACCCATATTCTCCTAGTTTTGCAGGACCTTATCTATTTACTTGGATTGAAATTAATAAGGAGATTCTTTATAACTCTGGTAATTCTATCTACTATAAATTTTGGATTAATTTACCAGAAATCATCAAATTTGAAGCAAACAAAAAATACTGGATCAGCATTTGGGCTGAAGGAAGTTACCCTCCACAATCTGGTTGGGGCTATCATAAGAGTATACTTTTAAATGCATCATTATTAGGTTCAGACTATTTTAGTTTTCCATTTTGGACACCTGGAATTGATGTGCAAGGTTTTGACTTTGATATGGCATTTCAATTATCAGAACCAATTGGACCTTTACCACCTAATCCCCCTTACATTGAGGGGCCTAGAGAAGGACGTGCTAAAACAAAATTATGTTGGACATTTCAGTCTGAAGATATGAATGGTGACGCAATCAAATATGTAATTAATTGGGGAGATGGCAGCATTAATGAAACTGATTATAATTCATCCTATGACCCTATAGAATTATGCCATACTTATAGTAAAAATGGAGTTTATGCAATAATTGCTTATGCTGAAGATGAAACAGGATTAAAAAGCAATGAAAGTACTTTTGGTATATCAATACCAAGATATCGAGAACTTAATAAATATTTACAATTAATTTTTGAACAATTCTCAATGCTTAATAGAATTCTAAATTTTTTGAGATAAAATTTATCTACCAAAAATAAATATCACTAGAATAATAGAGTCTAGTTCTGAAGAAAGAATGAATTTTTTAAAAAAATCTATTTCTTCATACTTTTCTTTCTGCCTCAGCTAAACCCTTCTTAAAAACATATTTTTTAAAACTAAAACTTTTAAATGTCTTGCAAAAAATGTTTTTGTTAAATTAAATGTAATCTAAATTTAAAAAAATAAAGGCAAATTGTTTGGGTTTATTCATTATGTTCATAAAATATGCTTCATCATGCATTTTAAACTTTTGATACTTATGTAATAATAAAGATATCTAAACTTACATTTTAATCATTTTAAATATTTTTTAATGAAAGATAAACCTAAATTAATGTTTTATAAAATAGAAAAGATTTTATAAGGAAAAATATTAACTATTGTTAAGATTTATATACATTAATTATATTATTATATTAAAGGAGGCAACGAATTAATGAACAAAAAAAACAATTTATTAAGTAAAACTTTAATCTTAAGTTTAACTTTATTGTTTATCGGAGCTAGTACTATACCAAACATTAGTGGATATGAAAATAAAACAAGAACTACGATGATAAAGGAAGTTTCTTCAGTTACTATTGATGAAGACGATTATGTAAATATTTTTTTGAAGTTTGATGAGGGTAATGGTAACACTGCAGGTGATTCTTCAGGCCATGATTATGATGGAACAATATATGGGGCTTCATGGACTACTGGAAAATATGGTTATGCACTGGATTTTGATGGAACAGATGATTATATCGACCTAGATGAACATACAAAAAATAAATTAGGTATTAATAAAACAGATGATTTGTATTTATCATTTTATTTTAGATCATCTTCAACAAATAGGGGTATTATCTATAGTATGTGCAGAGGAGACTCCTATGGTTATAATCCAGGATTTCATGTTGCTATTACATCGGAAGGTAAAATTGAAGTACAGGTATGGCGTCTGAGTTGTGGAGTTCTAACTTGGTCCAATAATAGTTATAATGATGGTTCATGGCATTTCGTTGAAATTTATTATAACGGTATTCAAGATAACCCATTTGTAAAAATTGTTGTAGATGGAGATTTAGATCACACATTTAAAAAATATATATGTGATTTTTTTGGCGATCAATTTAGATATTGTCAAATAGGTAGACATAGTCATGAATTAATTGATTATTTTGATGGTACTTTAGATGAATTTAAAATAATTAAATATCCAGGGGGAAACGAACAATATCCTCCAGTCGTTACTGGCCCAATAACAGGACAACCAGGTATTGAATATGATTTTACCTTTTCAATTGATGACCCTGAAGGAGATTCTGTAATGCTATATATCAACTGGGATGATGGAAATATTGAGGAACTTGGACCTTTTGAACCAGGTGAAGATGTTATAGTAAGTCATACATGGAATGTGGATGGGAGTTATGAAATTAAAGCAAAATGTTATGATATATGGGATGATAGTAGATACTCAGATATACATTTAATAAGAATTGGAGATCAAGCACCAGATAGACCTATTATAACTGGACCTAAATATGGAGATCCACAGGAAGAACTAACATACACATTTGTTTCTTCAGACTATGAAGGAGAAGATATTAAGTATTACGTAGATTGGGGTGATGGTACAACAACAGAAACAGATTATGTCCCATCGAATACTGAAGTAGAATTGTCACATAGTTTTCCATCAAATAATGATTATTATATGAGAGCAAGAGCAATAGACATAAAAAACAAAATTGGAGAATGGGAAGAATACCATATACGAATAGGGGATAAACCACCAAATAATCTAAAAATATATGGAGCAGTACAAGGAGTTCCTGGTGTCAAATATCAATATGCTTTTGTAGCATATGATCCAGAAGATGATAATTTAACATATGATATAGATTGGGGAGATGGCGATATTGAAACAGATATCGGACCAATACTATCAGGTGAGATTTTAGTAAAAAAACACTCATGGAATCGAACACGTAACTATGTAATAAAAGTTCGTGTTAAGGATGAATTTGATTACTATACTCCTGGTTGGACGGAATTTGATGTTATCATACCACGAAGCAAAGTGTTAAATTTTAACTTATTAGACCTTTTATTCGAACGATTACCTTATAGGGGCACTATAATTAAATATCTATTTAAGATGATTAACTAAGGGAGGTAAAAAAGATGAAAAAGAAAATAATAGGAATTTTTGTTTGTTTACTTTTAATTGTTGCTACTGTTATACCTGTTGCTGGAAATATAAAAAGAGAATCTACTACTCCAATATTTGCTATAAATACATCTGTTGATAAAATATCTTCATATAATGTATATTCTGTACCTTTAGCAATATCTGTTACTGGACCAAGCGATTTATCTGAGGTAGGATTATATTATAGATGGAGCAGAGACAATGAAACTTGGTCAGGAGTTCAAAAGTATTCAATTTTTGAAGGATTTGAGTCAGGTACTCAAAATACAAGTCTATGGAATACATATCAAACAGGGGGAGATGCTAGAATTCAATTTGACTTTACAAATGCTCACAGTGGGGCTTTTTCATGTGCTATGGATGATTTCGATTCTCAACAATTTGATTACTCTTTAAATGTTATTTACACAAAATTTGACTTTACTGACGCTACTGGTATAAGTATCGATTTTTGGGAACGAGAATGGGGAGATGAATCAAATCCAGCTCCAGACCAATGGTCAGGTTGGGGAAATTATGATGTTGTCGCTTATACAAATGATGGAGATACTTGGTTTGAGATAGTTCCTGAATCAGTTTTAGATAATCAAGTATTTACACAAATTGAATATAACATATCTGATGATGATAATTTCGAATCACCAGCCGACAGTAATTTTGCAATACTGTTTTCCCAATATGATAATGTTCAACTAACAAATGATGGACGTGCTTGGGATGATATCACTATTGAATACTCTTTCGGTAAACCAAGTGTAAACTGGTCATTGTGGAATAACCCTAATAATCCTGATTTATTTTATCCATGGTATTGGGATTTTAACTTCCCAAATGGTACTGGTTATTATGAATTTTATAGCATTGGTAAAAAACCTGGAGAACCTGATGAGGCTCCACCACTCACAGCTGATACGATATGTAGATATAATAGACGACCAGATATTTTTAATGAAAAACCAGCAAATGGAACCAAAAATGTAGATCTCAAACCAGAACTAGAGATATCTATTAGTGACGAAGATGGTGAAACAATGAACCTAACTTGGATTAGTAACAGCAGCGGTTCATGGAAAGCATTTGCAAGTGACTTAAATGTTGAAGATGGAACCTACTATTTTACCAATAATAATTTTAGTGAATTTGATACTACATATTGGTGGTATTTAAAAGTTACAGATGGTATTTATACGGTAAATAGCCCGATTTTCCATTTTACGACTGAAAAAAACCTTCCTCCATATACTCCAAGTAATCCTACGCCCGAAGATGGAGAAGTAGGTGTATCCATTCAAGAGATTCTTACTTGGTCCGGTGGAGATCCAAATCAGGGTGATAAAGTATATTATGATGTATACTTAGGCACCTCTAGTTCTCCGCCACTTGTTGCTGAAAATATACTACAGAACGCTTACGATCCTGGTACCTTGGAAGTAGATACAACATATTATTGGCAAATTGTCTCAGAGGATAGTCAAGGAGAAACCACTTCTGGATCAATTTGGAGTTTCACAACAGAAGCGGAAGCAAATTATCCACCAACATCACCAAAAATTTATGGTTCACCAAATGCCCCTCCTGGAAAGGAATTATGCTGGGCTTTGATTTCAGATGATCCAGATGATCACGAGGTGAAGTATATTATAGATTGGGGTGATGGAAACTCTGTTGAAACAGATTATTATCAAGACGAAATGGCAATAGAAGAATGCCACACTTATACTGAAGAGGGCGAATACATAATTGTTGCAATATCAGAAGATGAGAAAGGACTTCAGAGCGAACAAGCTAAATTTGTAATTAAAATTCAAAAACCTAGATCGGTATTTCATCCATTGCTACTACGGATACTTGAACGAATGCCAATGCTGGAAAGACTTCTTAAATTAATTAGAGCATTTTAAGTTAATGTTCTAATCAATATTTAAGGGTTAATTCTAAATATTTGGATATTATAAAACAAGATAAAAATCTTGATATTTACCCTATTTAAATAAAAGTTTATATATTTAACAAATGTTATCATATTAATAATATATTCTTTTTGGGGAATAAAATGAAAAAAAAATATAGTGCTATTACTACTATATTATTATTTTTCATATTGCTGATTAGTTTTAATAATATTAATACTAGTGCAGAACAAGAAATTAGCTCCAAATTAAATGAATTATCACCACTAAATTTCACAGATAATTTACCTTATGAAGGTTTTTTGCGTATCTATATAGTTGAACCCGATTCACGTTGGAACATGTATAATGGTCGACCATATCACTATGGATTTATTGATTTTGCTTATGAAGGAGCTTTATCAATTGATTATCTTGACAGTTACCAAGATTCTATTACCTGGATAGGTGATGTTACAGAGGATAATGTTTTTGTAATTGCTGTAATCTTTAATCCAACTGCAAATATCGGTTATTCTTTTCCTCCTAGTTCTAAACCATTTGATGCCTATTATGTAGATGCAACAGCATCAGCTCATCCAGGGGAAAACGGATATAATATACGCGATGAAAACTTTACTCATACAGTATTTATCGAGGAAGGGACTGGTACATGGTGTAAAAACTGCCCATCTGCTGCTGATTCATTATATAATCTTTCTAAATCTTCGACTATTCCTTTTTATTATGCAGCTATGGTTGAGGATATGAACAGTGCTGCACAAAAAAGACTTGAAGAAGATTACAACATTTTTGGATATCCAACACTTTATTATGACGGTGGAAAAGAAGTACTTTTAGGTGGTGGGAACAGCGATGAGTATATTGAATCCTTGATTGAATCTTGTGCAGAAAGTGATGTTCATGAGCTTGATTTAAATCTAACAGTCTCATGGCAAGGTGATGGTGAACTAAAAATTGATTATAAAATTATAAACCTTGAAGAAATAATTCCACCTCAGTTTTATATTCAAAAAATATATGGCGGAATAAAGAAAGTAAACGTATTTGTAGAAAACACTGGAGATAACAATAGTTATAATGTAGATTGGGAAATATCAATTACTGGCGGATTCTTGGGTAGAGTTAATTCAATATCCAATGGAACTATTGACGAATTTCCTAGTGGTGAAGCAAAGTTAATTAGATCAAAGGGACAGTTATTTCAACCCTTTGGTTTTGGAAATATTGAAGTTATTGTGAAAATAGGTACAAATATTGAGAAATTTAATTGCTTCATTTTTGGTCCATTCATTATTGTTAATATATAATAGGTGAAGAAAATGATGAAAAAAATATTGATATTAGGTATTTGTATGACGCTATTAGTGCCGATTGTTAATGCAGAAATGTTATTTAAAAACCCACCAGACATACCAGAGATTCATGGCCCTCCAAAAGGAAAAACCGGCGTGGACTATGAATATGAATTTTGTGCATCAGATCCTGATGGCGACGATATATACTTTTGTTATGATTGGGGTGATGGGTCTGGTGAGGATTGCATAGGACCATTTCCTTCAGGTATTTGTATAAAACTAAATCATACTTGGACAGCTGATGGAACTTATACGATAAAATGTAAAGCTAGAGATATCAATCAAGAAGAGAGTGAATATGCAACACTTAATGTAGAAATGCCTCGTGTTTTTTTAAGGCCATTTTTACTAAAGACTATCTTAGAAAAAATCTACGAGCGTATTTTAAATTATTTAATAGTTCTTCTTTAATTGAACAACTTTATTCTTTCTATTTTTTTATTTAATTTCTAAATTTTTACTTGCTTTTGTAATCTTTAAATATTTCTTATATCATTATTTTTATTTAGGGAGGTTAAGAAAATATGTACAGAAAAAATAATATTAGGATTAGGAATTCTTACTTTCATAGTAGGATTTGTTTTAATATCAATTGTTTCGTGGTTTTTAAATATGCGTGCAGGAGAAGATAGTCCTCCTACCTTTGAATTTGTATCAGTAATGGGATTATGGAGTCTTCTTGGTCTTGCATTAGTAGCAATAGGTATAATTGTTATTTTATTAATCAAATTTGAAAAATAATTTCATTCCAGCAAGCCCATTGTAACATTTAAATATTCACTAGGAGATTATAATTTTTAGGGAGAAAAAAATGCTAAAATGTGAAAGATGTGGACTGGAAGGTGATTATACTCAAATTAAAACTTGTCCTGAAAAAATCACTCTCTGGGGTAACAAACCTATTTGTAAAAAATGCTATTTGTATCTAAAAGAAGTTGAAGAAAATAAAGTTTCTAAGGAAAAAACAAAATCTCAGATAAAATCAAATAAATCATTAAATTCAAATTTTAACAATAAAAAAAGTTTAACTGGTAAAGCGACTGATTATATAATTTTTTTAATTCAATTTTTAGGTGTATTGATTATACCAATGCCATTATTTTATTTTGGATTAAAAGATTGGAATTTCAGTTTGTTGAATCCTTTAGGAATATTACTAATTATTAATATTATTCTTTCAATTACTATGATTTTTATCTTTTTTAGAGAGTCGAAAAAACGGGTTGGTAAACCTCATTTTCAAACTTTCATTTTTGGAATTTCCTTAATTCCATTTATTCTTTCAATACATTGGGTTTTATCATTAGTAATTCCGCAGTTAACATATTGGTATTTTAAAAAAAGTTCATGGTAGATTATTGAAAAAATTTTTTGATAAGATATTCATATTATCTAAAATTATTAATAATTGTAACATTTAAATATCTAACAGTGTATATAAAATATTGAGGGAGGTAAAAAATATGAGAAATAAAAAAATTGGAATTATAATTTGTATGATGCTATTAATTACAAGTTTATCTGTGTCTGCATCAATTGAAAAAGAATTAACTCAGAGCGTTTATTTAACAGATGAAATTAAAGATATTTTATTAATATTAGATTCATGTATCGTACCTGATAATGGAGAAGGTACTGCTGATCTACCTGCTGATTGCCCTTATGAATCATCTGAAGACCCATTCTATATAATTAACGGCTTACCACCTGATACTACTATCGAGTTAGAGCCGGTATTTGATGATTTTTATAATATTGTAAGGACTCCAGGTGGACCATTAGGTGGTGAAATCCTTGAATTTGATGCTACACTTGGATTAGTTGTAACAGGTACTGGTGATTTAACAGGATTTAATCGAATTCTTTCAGTACCTGTCTCATTTGAAATAAATACTGCACCTCGAACTCCAGGTGATCCTGTTCAAAGCTTTATAAGTGAATTATTTCAATTAGAAGGAGAGTTATTTGGCGATCCAGATTTTTGTATGTTTCGAATAAAGGCAGGCGAATTTTATGGACTACCAAGTCCTGGTCAGTTCATATTAACAAAAATGCTTAGCGGTAATTTTAATATCGATAGTTTTTTTGATATAACATATCAAATTGAATTTGAGGGTTGTCCAGCTTCACCTTTAGATGATTATATGGGGACAACAGTTAATACAACTCGTTTGCAACAAGGTATTGAGTTTTTAAATGATCCACCAAGTAAACCAATTATTGATGGTCCAATAAATGGAGAAAATGGAAAGGCTTATCCTTATACATTTACTTCAATTGATCCTGATGGAGATGATATATCATACTTTATAAGATGGGGTGACGGAAAAGAAACTGATTGGACAACTTTTCAGACTTCTGGTCCACCTGGTTATACTGAAAGTCATTCTTGGGATACTCAGGGAACTTATATTATTCAAGCAAAAGCCAAAGACATATATAATGTTGAGAGCAACTGGGGTGAGCTTGAAGTTGAAATACCAAGAACCAGAGCAACATCTTATCTATGGTTCCTTGAGCGTTTTCCAATGCTGGAAAGACTACTAACTCTTTTGTTGTTGTAACATTTAAATATCCAGTATTAGATTTATTTTACCACGGAGGTAGGACCTTGAAGAATTGGTTAGTCAGAAAAGGTTTGGTTTTAGGGATAACTATAATGATTATTTGTATAAGTGTTGTTTCAGGTAATTGTGCAAACTTCAAAAAGCTGAATAATATAATAGATGCAGATTTTATTGAGAATACATGGAACCGAGAGATACTTTATGAGAACCCACCTAGTGAGGAATGGAACTATACATTCGGAGGAACAAATAGTGAATATGGTTTTTCTGTTGATCAAACTACTGATGGAGGATATATTATAACAGGAGGGACAGATTCTTTTGGTGCTGGAGATTATGATGTTTGGCTGGTTAAGACAGATTCCAATGGTTCTGAGGAGTGGAATCAGACTTTTGGAGGAACAGATTATGATGTGGGTTATTGTGTTCACCAGACAACTGATGGAGGATACATTATAACAGGAAGGACAGATTCTTTTGGTACTGATGGTGATGTCTGGTTAATTAAGATTGATAGTGATGGTGATGAGGTGTGGAATAGGACTTTCGGAGGAACAAATTATGATGTAGGTTATTGTGTTCAGCAGACTACTGATGGAGGATTCATTATATCTGCAAACACATTTTCTTATGGAGCTGGATCTTATGATGTTTGGCTTGTTAAGACGGATTCTAATGGTACTGAGGAGTGGAATCAGACATTTGGAGATACAGGTCAAGATACCAGTCAATTTGTTCAGCAAACAACTGATGGAGGATACATTATAACAGGTCGAACAGAATCATATGGCGCTGGACATTATGATGCTTGGTTGATTAAGACGGATTCTAATGGTACTGGTGAATGGATGCAGACATTCGGAGGTAACGATTTTGATTTTGGATATTGTGTTCAGCAAACAACTGATGGAGGATATATCCTTACAGGTTGGACAAGATCATATGGTGCTGGAACTTATGATGTTTGGTTGATTAAGACAGATCCAGATGGTTCTGAGATGTGGAGTCAAACATACGGAGGATATTATTCTGATGAAGGTTTTTCTCTAAAGCAAACTACTGATGGGGGATATATCATATTAGGTAATACATGGAATTATGGCGCTGGAGATAATGATATCTGGCTTGTTAAAACCGATTCCAATGGTAATGAGGAGTGGAATCAGACATTCGGGGGAACAAGTGCTGAGTATGGCTATTGTGTTCAGCAAACAACTGATGAAGGATACATTATAACAGGAAGAACTGATTCATTTGGTGCTGGTGGTGATTTATGGCTAATAAAGATAGAAAAGGAAAATAGTCCACCTTATGAACCTTCTAATCCCTATCCAGAAAACAACTCATTTGGTGTAGATGTTGAGACGAATCTTAGTTGGACAGGTGGTGATCCTGATGGAGACTCTCTAACATACGATGTTTATTTAGAAGCCAATGATTCAACACCAGACATTCTTGTTTCAGAAAATCAAACTGATACAACTTATGATCCTGGAACCATGAACTATAGCACAAGATATTACTGGAAAATCGTTGCATGGGACGAACATGGAGTTTCAACAGATGGCCCTATTTGGGATTTCACAACAATGTCAGACTCAAATCACCCACCAAATAAACCAATTATCTATTATGAAAACAATACCTTATTTGTTAATGCAACCGATATTGACAATGACGATTTAATGTACTTTATTGATTGGGGAGATGGAAACTCTGAAGAAACAGGTTATTACCCGCCTGGAGAAACAGTAGAAATTAACCATACTTATACATGGCCTGGTGTGTATTATATTTTAGTAAAAGTAATAGATATTCATTATGCTGAAAGCGATTGGTCAGATCCATATGAGATAATTATAGAAAACAATCCACCTCAAGTTCCTGATATTGATGGTCCTAGCAGTGGTGTGGCTGGAGCGTCATATAATTTTACATTTATTTCAGTTGATCTTGATGGTGACGATGTTTATTTCTATATTTTATGGGGAGATGGTTATGTTGAAGATTGGGAAGGTCCTTTTGCATCAGGTGAAGATTTTGAGATAGCTCATACCTATTCTAATAAGAAAACATATTTAATTGAGGCAAAAGCAAGAGATATTTATGGTGATGAAAGTCTTGTTGCCACACATGAGATAAATATCCCACGTACCAGAGCATCATCATATATTTGGTTTGAATGGCTGTTAGAACATTTCCCAATGCTGGAAAGACTGCTATTATTAGTTATAGAAATTAAATGAAAAAGATAATTAGAATATCAAGTTTAATACTTAGATCACTAGTAATTGCTTTTTTTGCAGTATCTATATTCTATGCTATTGATATTAATCCTGATACTATTTCACCACAACCGCTTATAGAAATTGAAAAATATACTAATGTTCCGAAAACCCATGGTGATGATCAATCGTATAATTGTTCAAAGTGTCATTATGAACCATTATATGCTGAATGTACAGATTGCCATATCCCTGACTACTGGATTGGAGATGATGATGGTACATATATGGCTCATCATGATTTATCCTATAATGGTTTTATAGACTGTTGGTCAGTTGATTGTCATAATCCTCCCAATCCAAATGATATTAGATTCGTTAAAACTAATCTACTAGATGGAGGCGATTGGCAAGAATTTTGCTATACAAAATGTCATAACGAAAGTGAACTCGGTTAATCATCAAAATTATTATTTTAATATATATATTTAATAAAAAAATTCTTGTTTTTATGATTAATATACTGTCATTCTCAGTATTTGAACTGGAATTTAATAGTAAAAAGATAGTAATTATTCTTTTTTAGGTTGTTGTAACATTTAAATATCCAACAATGGATGTAAAATATGAGGGAGGAATAATATTGTTTAAGAAAATCCTCGTAGTAGGGATAATAATCCTGTTTCTGGGAATTGCTATACAACCAAGTGTAGCAGCTGATACTAATATTAAAGATGGTGAAGATGATTGTAATCTTTGTCCAAAGAAAGTTAGTAAACAACAGATTTTTACTATTAATAATATATTAAAGAGTATAAATAAAAAAAGTATTTTAAAACCTGATAAACTTCAACAAGATCCACCTTTTTGTAATTTTTTGTTTATCATGCTTGGAATAAATGCCCTTATTGATTATTTTACGTTAGCAATATATCATTTTTTTGAATTTTTACCATTTCAAATTTTATTAATTTTATATTTTCCAATATTTTATTATTTACAAAATAATATTAATAAAAGAGGTTATGATCTATATTCTACAGCCTGGGAGTTAGGTTGTTACTGGGCAGTTTTTCCTCCAAAACCTTTAGAGAGGACAGGATAATATGAAAAAATCGAAAGAGCCTGAAAATAAGGGCTTTCGGAATGATTTATAACAAGAAGAAATAGCGCCGCCTACTGGAATAATACTTAAAATTCCTTTTAGTACCGTTTTTGTTATATTTTTAACAGATTGTTAACATTTAAATATCTTAACTCAGATTATTTTACTGGAGAAGGTAACTGATTATGAAAATAAAAATTCATATGTTTTTAACAGTGATATTAATCTGCATTGGACTAATTGTAACAAATACGACCAGTAGTTTTAATTTCAAATCTAAAAAAAATATCGATGAAGAAGTAATTTCTGTATTAGTTTATCTAAAAGATCAAGTTGACCTAGATTCTATTAACATTAAAATGAATAAACAGAAAGCATCTCTTAGAGAGCGTCATGAGACGATTGTTTTAGCACTTCAAAATACTGCATCTGCTTCTCAAGCTCAACTACTTAAATATTTATTTGAGTTGCAGGACCAAGATATTGTTAAAGAAGTTCAATGTTTTTGGATTGGCAACATTATTCGAGTTGATACCTATCAAAGTATGATCGATAAAATCGCTAAAAGAGATGATGTCTATAAGATATATCCTAATTATCAGATTGATTTAATCAAACCCCGCAAGGAAAACAATGAAATTAAGCTAAGTAATCGAAGTGATATTGAACCTGGTGTTGTAGCTGTTAGGGCTCCAGAGGTTTGGGAGGAATTTAATATAACTGGTGAAGGTGTACTTGTGGCAACAATTGATAGTGGAGTTGATGGTGATCATCCCGCACTTGCTGGTAGATGGGCTGGAATAGCTGATCCTAGATATGAAGGTCATCCTGAGTGGGCATGGTTTGATCCATATGCTTATCAAAATGATTTTCCATATGATCTTAATGGTCATGGTACCCATACTATGGGTATTGTTTGTGGTGGTTCTCCTGGTGATCAAATTGGTGTTGCACCCGGTGCTTTATGGATATCTGCTGGGCTTATTCAAACACAGGATATTCCTCAATTTGTTTCAGATGCAATTGAATCATTTGAATGGTTGATTGATCCTGATGGAAATCCTGAGACTAATTGGGATGTTCCAGATGTTTGTTCAAATTCGTGGGGATTATATGAGCCACTTGGTTATCCTCAATGTGACGAAACATTTTGGACTTTCCTTGATGCTTGTGAATCAGCAGGAATTGTGATAATATTTATTGCTGGAAATGAGGCCTATAGTGGTTTACGTAGCCCTGCTGACAGAGCTATTGATGATTATCGCACTTTTTCAGTTGGAGCAGTTGATGCAAATGATCCTGACTGGCCAGTTTGGATTTGGTCGTCTAGAGGTCCCACATATTGTACTCCAAATGGTAGCGAAGCAATTAAACCAGATATTGCAGCACCTGGAGTAAATATACGTTCATCGATACCTGGAGGTAGTTATGAATCTTATTCTGGTACTTCAATGGCTGCACCACATGTTAATGGTGTTGTAGCATTAATGCGTGAAGTTAATCCAAATATTAGTGTAAAATCAATAAAAGAAATAATTTATCAAACAGCCTTTGACCTAGGTGACTTGGGTGAGGATAACGATTATGGTTGGGGGATGATTGATGCTTATGAAGCAGTTTTAATTATAGGTCAATCGCCTACAATACCTGAATTAACTGGCCCAACAAGTGGAAAGCCTGGGGAATCTTTGGAATTTTTATTAAATTCGACAGATCCAGATGGAGATGATATATATTATTTCGTTGACTGGGATGATGATACATCAAGTGAATGGATTGGTCCGTATTCATCTGGTGAAGAGGTAAATGTGAGTCATATCTGGGAAAATCCTGATACATATGAAATCAAGGCAAAATCAATGGATTTTACCTATGCTGAAAGTGACTGGTCAGAGCCGTTAATAATTAATATCACAACTAAGTCACCAGATCCACCTAGAATTAATGGTCCAACAAGAGGAAAAAAAGGGGTGTTTTATAATTTTACATTCAACTCTGTAGACCCAGATGGTAATGATGTATATTACTATATTATATGGGGAGATGGCTCTGAAAAAGAATGGGATGGTCCACATCCTTCTGGTGTAGATTTCGTTATTTCTCATTCCTTTCCAACAATTAAAACATTTACTATTGAAGCAAAGGCTAAAGATATTTCTAATGCCGAAAGTAATTGGTCTAGTTTTGATATAACTATTCCACGAACAAGAACAACATCGTATCTATGGTTTCTGGAGCTTTTCCCATTGCTGGAAAGACTTCTGAACATAATTTTTTAAAAATTAATATTATATAAAATATGGGTTCGAGGCCGCCTCATGAATTCTGCAATTTTTTGACATTTTAACAGGAGAAAAAACCCTCCCTGACGCCGCCTACCGGACTCGAACCGGTGACCGCTCGGTTACTGCAGAAAATTTAAATTTCCTTTAACAGCCGAGTGCTCCACCAACTGAGCTAAGTGCTCCACCAACTGAGCTAAGGCGGCAAATAGAAAACCTGAATAGAGTACCGTTTTAAAATATTACGTTTTATAAACCATATTTTTGCTGCATTCTTAGTTCCTTTATTTGACTTTCTACAAATCTATATACAGTCGCATGCTTACTACCAGTTATAAGCATATCAATAGATTTTTTTAAAATGTTCATTTTGAATATATCTGAAATAACAGATATTGTATGACCATAAATAGATATCCTTGAATCAGTAAGTTCCTCCAGTACTCTTTTTGTTTTGCCTTCTCTACCAATTATTCTACTCTTTAGTCTTCTTATATGAGCTGGTTTTTTCCCTACATAATCATGAAGGTCGAAAATAAAAAAATCACTGTCATCATCAAAAAGCCTATATGCATTTTGTGGTGAAAAACCTCTACCAATTGCTCTTACTATATTATCAACTTTTATTGCTATTAATGGATTTTCAATCTTATGGTCATCAATAATTACTTCACCAAGCTTTGAATCAATTTCAATTTTAACTCCTGTTCTTTCCTCTATTTCGTTTTTTGTTTCTCCATTATGGCCAATCAAAATAGCAACTCTTTCCATAGGTATTCTTAAATATTTCATTTACACCACTACATATTTGTAATTTTTTGAAATATTTTGTTCTCATCAGCTATTATATTTAACTTTTTAAAATAACTAACAATATTATGAATATCTCTTCTTAGAAATTCCTTTGAGTTTGGATGTTCAGTTAGAACTCCTTGTCCAAAATCAATAATATATGGTTTATTTTTATGCATTAATACATTATAAGCACTAATATCTCCATGAACCAGGTCTGCTTTTTTATACATCTTTGAAATAGATTCAATAATTATGTTAAATATCTTTTTTGGATCTTTTAATTTAACATCTTTCATAAGAGGAGCAGCCATATTTGCTGACCCAAGATATTCCATAACTAAAACATTATTTATTGTTTTTATTGGTTTTGGGACATTTATTTTTATCTCATTTGCCCTTTGTAGATTCTTGTATTCCTTTTTTGTCCAAGTATAAATAATATCTCTTCTGTTTTTTGACAATGACTTAAATCGTGGGTCACCAATAATATAACTTGATATATGTTTAAAGGTTAAAGTTGTAACACGATAAACTTTAATTGCAACTAGTTTTTTTTCAGGGGTAACTGCCCTAAAAACATTTCCTTCTTTACCTGTTGAAATTGGAAAGTCAAGAATATCTATTACTCTATCAGAAATTAATTTTTCAAAGGTATTAAGTGTAGATTTATCAAAAACCTCATCTTGGGTTTTTCTATCAATACCAATTCTACTGATTATTGATTCCAATTCTCTATCAAGTTTTTTAAGACTTTTATTATCTAAAAATTTATCAGAAGACATCAATTTCCTCTGGTAATAATTTTCTTCTACTAAGTACTATTGCCTGAGTTCGTCTATATCTAAAAATAATATCTGCTTTATCATTTTGAATATCCCAGGGTTTAATAATTATCAAGTCACCGGCCCTTACCCTTTGTTTTCTTTTCATTCTACCAGGTATACGAGCCATTCTGGATTTGCCATCGGCACAAACAACGTTTATTCTTGAACCGCCCATTAACCTCTCAGCTATTGCAAACATCTCGTTTTTATCTCTTTTTGGCAATGGAAGTCTAATATACTCTTCGTCAGGACCTTCTTGATACACCAAATCACAATCTCTTAACCTGTACACTGATATAAGGTTATAAACTTTTACCAAAAATAAAACCTATAAATCTAATTTATCAGATATTGGTCTTAAAGTAATAAGAGCTAGATTAAAGTAATTTTTCAAATTTAATCCCACATCCTCACATAGTTTTATCTTATTTCTATTAGATTTTGTAGCAAAATTTTGATCATTGAATTTAGCTAAAAGTGTATCTATATCCACCTCAGAAAGATGGTGCGATGGCATTGATTGAACAACTGTAACAATAAATCCTGCGAGCTCTGAAGTTGAAATAAGTGATTTATCCAATGACGAAATAGGAATATAATCAGTATGCATGTAATTATTTGCCTTTATTGCATTTATACTATTTTCAGGTAATAAATTTTCAAGTAAATTTGCTGATAGGCTCCCTCTTTTCTCTGGATTATCTTTTGTGTAATCATAATCAAGGTTATGAAGTAGACCAGTAAGGCCCCATAACTCTTCATCTTCGCGAAGTATTTTTGCTATATTTCTTAAAAGAAGTTCTGTAATAATAGATTTTTTTAATAGCCTCTCGTCTTTTACATATTTTTTTAAAAGTTTAATTGCCTCATCTCTACTCAACATTTAATTTTTGTAAGTATCTTTTTAATATTTATATTTTCGTAAGAAAAAAATTAATTAAACTTAAATATTATTTAATCAGCCCAAGCTCCTTGAAATGATTTTAAATCAAGATTGCTCCAATCGTCATGATCGTTTCTACCACGGGAGCCATCAGAATAATCAACCAACCTATATGTGTAACCATAATTCATACAACTTTTATAGGCAAGAAATTTCGTCCAATATATCCAGTCTAATATAAAACTATTAAATTGCTGATGACCTCCAGGAATATAGATATTTAATGTATGGCCAAGTTCATGCATATAAACACTTGCGTAAGCTGTATCTCTTCTTTTTTCACCTGGAAATTTATGTTTATCATCTACTCTTTTACTTGAAATTTGAAAAGCTCCCCAGTATGAATCCTCTGTATCAAAAACAAAACCTGCATATCCACCCCAATATATAACTATTCCATAATGGAAAACTCCTCTTCTCCAGTTATTTTTTCCTCCATGTAAGAAATAATCTTGGTATATTTGTGGAAGTTCATCTCTATCTAAATCTTCATCAAAAGGTATCCATTCTCCTCCACCCATACATCCATCATCTATATGTAGAAAAATATTTTGCTTGTCAAATGCATCTCTAAGCATATCCTTTGCGCCTTCTCCTAAATAACTAGCTGGTTCTCCATTTGGTCCTGCTTCCATTTGATCAAGTTCAACAAAAATATCCCTTCTAAATGGATCAGTTCCCCATTCAGACATAAGATACTCTTCTATATTATTTAATCCATCGTTGTCTGGATCTAAATGTTCATGGTCTTCTGCTTCAAATGGATGATAAAACCAATAAAATTCGTAAGTACCTTGATGCCAATTATACCAGATTAGATTACCCCATTTATGCTCCCACTCTATAGGAACTCCATCATTATCATCATCTCTTCCGGTATCATCTACCTCAGGATCTGTACCATAAACGTTTACTTCAGTCCAATAAGGTATTCCATCTCCATCATAATCATTTTGGGTTATATCAAAAAGCACTAAGCAATCTCTATCTCTTTGATACATACTATTATCGTCACATCCATTCAGTCTTCCATATCCACTAAAATCAGTCCAAGCAGAATCTGGATATATGAAATCATCACCTGTCCAATGTCCAGTTTTTAAATTATATTCTAATTCTACGTCTCTTTTTGCCCTAAAAATCTCATTATTTTCACTAAGATCGCATAGTTTATCTAATAGAGGGTACTTATCCCATAATTGAATTTTTATCGAAACATTTTCAATAGTATCATTAACATCAGCAGTAGCTGACCAACTTTCATTTACATATTTTTGATTGCGCCAAGTTTTACTTTTAAATACCTCATCATTGATGAAAACTTTTACATAAAAATCTGGTTTACCTAGTATATTTATTTTATCAAGGGCACGTATTTCTTTAATAGTAACAGTAACTTCTAAATCAACAAGTGGGTCAATATTTTTATCATCTTTATTAGATATTACTAGAAGACCATTATCTATTGAATTTATTAATCTCTTAGTTTCATTTTGTGTAGAATCTATTGATATTTTTAAAGCTGACACATTAACTGATATTAAAAGGAAACAAACAATAGTTAATAACAATATTTTTTGTTTTATTTTCATATTTTTTCACCTTAATTTTTTCTTTATTTATTCATATTATTATTTTATATTTAAAATTTGCTAAATTATATTAAATTTTAATTATTTTTTAATTCATTATTTAAGTTAACTATCGTTAATTAATTTTTATTATAAAAAATTTTTGTTCAATAAATATAATTTATCAGATATGATTTAATTACCAACTCAATAAAAACCATAACATATAATAGGTTGATTTCAGTTACTCAAATTTAGAGGAATTATGATGCTTGTTGAGGAGATAATGACAAGGGATGTTATAACTATTGATAGCAATGAAACAGTTTATAATGCATGTAAAATTTATAGTGATATAAAAGTAGGTTCTCTTGTTGTGATGAATAGAGATATGATTGTTGGAATTATAACTGAAAGAGATATAATAGAAAGAGTAATACTACAAAAGAAAAATCCTACAATTACAAAGATAAGCGAAATAATGACACAAAATATCAAGACAGTACATGCGTTAGCTCCTTTAGAAAAAGCGGTATCAATAATGAAGGAAAACAAAATAAAAAAATTACCTGTCATATTAAATAATGATATTGTTGGAATTATAACTGAATCAGATGTATCACAAACTATAGAATTCTATTCAGAAACACTTGAAGAATTGACAAAATTATACTCTGAAAGTAAAGAAGATATTCAAAAGATAATGGAAAAATGGGGGAATATCATATATAATATAAAAGGATTGAAAAAATCAGTTAAATCAAAAGAAATTGAAGTAATTAAAAAATAATGAGCGATAGTTTTTAATGTATCTTTTTATATCCTAAAAAAGAATTTAATATGGTACTTGATGATCTTGGTGATTCCCTAAGAGGGACACTTAAAAAAATTGCAAATGCTGTTCATGTAGATTCAAAACTAATCAAAGAAGTAGTAAGAGATATTCAGAGAGCTCTTTTACAAGCAGATGTCAATGTTAAACTTGTTTTAGACCTTACAAAAAAAATTGAAAAAAGAGCCCTTGAAGAAAAACCTCCAGCTGGAATGAGTAATAGAGAGCATGTTATTCGTATTGTCTATGATGAACTTGTAAATATTTTGGGAGATTCTAGGGAGCTCCCAATAAAAAAACAGATAATTATGATGGTTGGTCTATATGGTCAAGGAAAAACAACAACATGTGGTAAATTAGCAACTTTTTTTAAGAAAAAAGGTCTAAGACCTGTTTTAATTGCTGGAGATGTACACCGACCGGCAGCATACGAACAATTAAAACAGATATCAGAACAAGTTAAGGTACCATTTTATGGTGACAAATCTGAAAAAGACGCAGTAAAAGTTGTTAAAGAAGGTCTTAATAAATTCAAAAGAGTTAGTGATGTTATAATAGTTGATACTTCAGGTAGACATAAACTTGAAAATAACCTTATTTCAGAAATGAAAGATATATTTAAAGCAACAAAACCAGATGAAAAATTGCTTGTAATAGATGCTGCTACTGGTCAACAAGCTGGACCCCAAGCAAAAGCATTTAATGACGCTGTAAAAATAACAGGGATTGTTCTTACAAAACTTGATGGTACTGCAAAGGGTGGCGGAGCACTTAGTGCTGCAGCAGAAGTGGGTGCACCTATTGTGTTTATTGGTACTGGTGAACATTCTACTGATTTTGAAAAATTCGAACCAGCTGGATTTATTTCACGTTTACTTGGTATGGGTGATATCAAATCCTTACTCGAAAAAGCCGAAGAAAGTCTAAAGGGTAAAGATGCGGAAAAAACAGCAAGACGGATTATGTCAGGTAAATTTACTCTTCATGATATGTATGATCAAATGGATATGCTATCTGGGATGGGATCGCTAAGAAAAGTTGCAGAGATGTTACCTGGCGGTTTTCCAGGTAGAGCAAAAGTCAAAAAAGAAGATATGGACAATACTGAAAATAAGCTTCAAAAATTCCGTGTAATAATGGATTCAATGACTGATGAGGAGATGAATGATCCCACAATTGTTCGTGCTTCTCGTATAAAACGAATTGCTAGAGGATCAGGTGTTGAAAATAGAGATGTAAAGGAGTTGATCAAATATTATAACATGACTAAAAGGATGATGAAAGGATTTTCAGGAAATCGGAAAATGAGAAAAAACCTAATGAAGCAACTACAATTTGGTAAGTAAAATATTTTTTATATGTTATTTAAAAATCAAAAACACATCATAAAAAATGGTAAAAACCAATATCTAAAAGAGATTAGAAGAAATGTTCTTGAAATTTTTACATCTGCAATAGAGTCTGTTGATCCTTACAATGTTGTTAGATCAAAAATAAATAACAATAAGATAATTTTTAATTCGGAAAAATTTGATATTTCAAATTATAAAAATATCCATTTAATTGGGTTTGGAAAGGCAAGTATTGGAATGGCAAAGGCAGTATATGACTCAATTTCAATAAAAAAAGGAGCAATTATTACAAATGAAATAAATAACAGTTTTAAAAAAAATGGTTTGAATGTTTTATATGGTACTCATCCTATTCCTAGTGAAAAAAACATTAATGCAACAAACAAATTGATAAATATTTTGAAAAATTGTAATAAAAATGATCTTTTAATTGTTTTAATATCAGGTGGTGGCTCAGCATTATTCTGTAAACCAAGAGTTAGTCTCTTAGACTTGCAAAAAGTAACAAATCTTTTGTTAAAATCAGGAGCAGACATAAAAGAAATAAATACTATTAGAAAACATCTTTCTTACGTAAAAGGAGGACAGCTTGCTAAACTTGCTAATTGTACAGTCATATCTTTTATTATATCTGATATTATTGGTGACCCCATAGAATTTATTGCATCAGGACCTACCTATCCAGATTCGACAACTTTTATCCAAGCAAAAAAAATTTTGGAAAAATATGATTTATGGTTAAAGATTCCTTTATCAACTAAAAGAATAATAGATGAAGGTGTTGCAGGAAATATACCTGAAACACCAAAAGATAAGGATTCGGCTTTTGAAAATGTTTTTAATTTTATTGTTGCAAATAATAAAATGGCATGTTGTGCAGCTGATAAAAAAGCAAAAGAACTAGGTTACAAAACAATGATTCTTACTACTCTTCTAGATGGTTATGCCAAAGATAGAGGTAAATTTCTTGTTGAGAAAGCATTAAATTATCAAACAAATGCAAAAAAGATGATATTTATATCTGGAGGAGAGACAACTGTAAAAGTTAAAGGTAAGGGAATTGGCGGTAGAAATCAAGAAATGGTTCTAGCTGGAGTAAATAAAATTGGAAAAAATAATATTGTTTTTTCATCATTTTCAACAGATGGAATAGATGGTAATTCTACTGCAGCTGGTGCAATAGCAGATACTTATACCTTAGAACGCGCAAAGGAAAAAAAGCTTAATCCAAATATTTTTTTAAAGGAGAATAACTCTAATAAATTCTTTGAAAAACTTAATGATAACTTCATTACAGGGTCTACTGGAACAAATGTTATGGACATACAATTACTTATTAAATTTAAATAAATAAATTAACCGTAAACTATATAAATTTAGATAATGCATAATAATTTAAAAATTATTAAATATTACTTATTATTGGAGAATATGTATGAAATTAAATTATAACTGTAAAAAGCTATTTACAGTAATTGTTCTTTTCTTACTTGCTATCGGTTTAGTTTTTCCACCTAATATTTCTGCTAAATTCAATATTTCAAATGAAGATGGAGTTGCATTTGACGATTTTGAAAATGATGATAGTGTAACTCTTCAGAATTGTACCTTAGACACAAAAACAAATAGTATAACATTAAGTTATGAGCCACTAAATTTAACCTACAATTATGAAGAGAAACCAGAGAATATTGAGGCATGGAAAATTACAGATACCTTAATTACTCCAGGTGAGGGTGACTTTCTTCAACTTCTTTCAAAATTCATAAATCCAAATCTGATACCAGGTTCAGAATTTAATTCCCAAGAATATACTGCAATAAAATATATGGATGAAGGAAAGATCGTAGAAACAAGTTCTGTTTGGTGGCGATATCTAAATTATACTTCATCTCCAATGAATTTATTCAGATTTAAAATTGATGAGGATGTTGATCTTATAGATAAATTCTGGGTGGGCTGGCAATCAGGAAACTATGAACCAACTGCAAATGTTCAAAAGATTTCTATGTATATTTGGAGTTATGGAGATAACATACCTCGCTGGAATTTAATTCATAGTATAAAATATGATGAAAATGTAACTTATCCAAGAGGTTTTATTGGAGAAGAAGTAAGTAGTCAAAGATATGTTAGTGAGGAAGGTGGAGTCGACATTTTAATTGTTGGAACTCCAACTAATGGAACTGGAAATGTTCATCAATCCAAATTAATTTCAGATTATGTTGAGATAAAACTGGGTATAGAAGAAGGTTATAATCCAAATGGCATTGTTTTTTCTGATTCTGTCACACCTCAAACCAGTAGATTTAAAGGCTGGGAGAGTGTATTCTGGGAGGGTTCAGAACAAAATAACAAAATCGATATTAAAATACATATTTTAGATAAGGATAACAATCTTATTGATTCTCTCAATGGAAATTCAAATGGTTTTTCCACATCACCAATAGATTTATCTTCTTTGGGAGTTAATTATAAAGCAATAAAACTGAAAGCATTACTTCATTCTGAAAGCCCTCAATACACACCTGTTCTGAAAAGCTGGGGCGTTTTGTGGAGAACTATTGATGGTTTCTATGATAACTTTACATATAATTATAGAATCAGTGATACTCTGGGAGTTAATATTGAGAATAACCAAGTAAAGCTTAGTAAATTTTATAGTGAATGGCCTTTATTTGGTAAAAACCCTTCAAATACCAGATCATATGCAGGATCAGATCCTGATGAAAGCGATAACGTAACCTTTTGGACAACAGATATTGATAAAGATTATGGAGGTTGGTTTCGTAGTCCTGTAATGAGTGATGGATTGGTTTATATTGGATCAGATGATGAAAGAATTTATGCTTTTAATCTAATTAATGATTCTGATAATAAGATTCAGAGTCCATCTTTTTACAGTGGTGTTAATCACTATGTAGAATCATCTGTTGCTATAGGTGAAAATTCACAAAAAGAAAAACTAGTTATTGTTGCTACAAGTAAAAACGATACAAAATTTAATTATGTTGCTGCACTAAAAGCTGCAGATTTATCAACAGAATGGTCTACACATTTTTATAATGATCTTACTAGCCCAATTTGTTTTTCCTCCTCCCCAACAATTGCAAATGATAGAGTTTATGTTACCTCATGGAGTGGAAGGTTTGCAAATATACCTCAACTTTACTATTTTTATTCTAGATTAAATACCATCCTAAATAATGCCCTAGGGTTAAATAACTATCTTTATGCTTTCGATATTGAAGATGGAGAAATATCTGAGGGATACCCAATTTCTCTTCCCGCAGGTAGTCTATCAACTCCTGCTATAGACGATGGTATAATTTTTGTTGGCTGTGAAAATATTAAGGGACCAAGCTTACTTGCATTTGAGGAAAATAGTGGAAAATTAATATGGAATGTAAGTGTTGGAATGATAGGACGATCATCACCAGTCATTGCAGACAGTCAAAATGGTAAAATTGTTATTGTTCTCAGCAGAGAGCAAAGTGTACTATCATTTTCAGGTGAAGATAAAGTTTTTGCTCTAAGTGCAGAAACAGGCGAAATGCTTTGGAATAAAACATTAGGAAATGAATCGACTCTTATAAGAACTACATTACTCAAGGGTCTTGATTTCAAAAATCTTATAGCAACCTCTGAACCCGCTTCAACTCCAGCAGTTTCGGGAGATACTGTATTTATTATGGCACCAAACGGAACGTTATTTGCATTAGATGTTGAAACAGGTGAAGAAATATGGAGGTTTAATATCAAAAAAAGTTTTGGTGGTATTTTGTCTACATATTATTGTTCTTCCCCAGCTGTTGTTGGTAACACTGTTTATATCAGTTCTGAAAATGGACATGTTTATGCAATTAATGCAGATGATGGTAAACTTATAATTGAATATCCGATTGTATTTTCAGGGATAAAATTCCAACTTCTTTTATATTTTTACTCTTCACCCATTGTAACAGATGGAGTAGTTATTGCAAGTGCAACAGAACTTTTACCAATTGGCTCAGAAAACATAGGTCATTTAATTTGCCTTGGAAATTATTCGGTTAACAACGTTGGAGAGATATATTCTACTCCTATTCATGTTCAATCAGGAAAATGGTGGAATAAGTTCAATGCAAAAGTTACTACTAATCCAGATAATAAAAGTAAAATTACTTTTAGTATACTAGACGGAGAAGGAAATATCATTATGAGTAATCTTAATGGAAAAAATATTGATATATCTGATTCTAATATTTTTAATACAGGAATCATCCAACTTTATGCAAAATTAGAGACAACAAATGACACTCCAATTCTTGAGAGTTGGTCAGTAACTTTTGAAACTGAAGAAAATCCACCAGTATTTGCAGAGAATACATTTTCACCTGATCCCAATGGATGGATAAATAGCAATAAACCAGTGTGTACAATTGAAGCTCGTGATATCCATCCAGGGCTTGATGTATCTTCAGCAAAATATAGACTTGTTTATAAAGATAACAAAAAATCAGATTGGTATGACGCAGAATGTACTGGTGAAAACGGAACTAAGATTAATCAAATTATAACAGCTGACGTGACACAGGTTGAACCTACCAGTCAATTAAAAAGAATTGAGATTTCTATTGAGGATCTATCAGGAAATAAAGCAATATTTGAACTTGCTAAAGATTTTAAGCTAGATACAGAAACCCCAATATCTTATCTTGAATCTAGCCTACTGTCAAAATATAACGAACCCTTCAGAATAATAGCAAATGCAACAGATTATGGCGAAAATGTAAGCGGAGTTAAAACAATTACACTTTACTATAAACTCCAAGGACAAGAAAATTGGACTCAGTACGGGTTATCTGAATCACCATATGAATGGGATTTTGATACTGAAATTAGTGGGCTTTATGAGATTTCTACAATTGCAAAAGATAGAGCTGGAAATACTGAGGAATTTCCTGATGAAACAAAAAATTCCTTTATATTTGATAAAATCTTACCTGCAAAACCAGATTTAGAAGATTCCTATCAGTTTGCAACACTACCAAAACTATCGATTACCTTTTTAGATGACTATTTACTAAAAGACGTAGAATACAGATTGAATTTCAGAGGCGATTGGATTAAGATAAATGAGGAGGATATTAATAGTAACTCTTACAAGGGAGAATGGACGTTAGAAGAATTAGATTGGGAATATATAGAAGAAGATACTGATTATTTCATATACTTCAGAATAACTGATGCAGCAGGAAACATATATCAAACAATAAGAGATCAAGATGCACTTAAAATTAAAAAGGATACAATCCCCCCAGGAACTAGTGTTGAAATTGACTTATCCGATCTAAAGGGTGGTGGATGGAAGGAAAAATACAAAATTTCAGCTTATATTCCTGTAGATGAAGATATCGGTTATGTTACTTTAGAATATAGGTATTCACCAAATAACGACAATTGGGGCAATTGGAAACAATATGGTAAAAGTTTGAATAGTACTACTTATGGTTCTATCTATGAGTGGGAGTTTAATGCTGATGAAGGTAGTGGCTACTATGAGTTCAAAGTAAAGGTTTGGGATTATGCAGGAAACTATGTTGAGTCAATTCCTGAAAAAGTAAGTTTAACAATATTAAATTTAAGTCTATTGGCAATTTTAATTGTATTATTCATAGTTCTAATCATATTTACTCGTATTATAACAGTTAAAATGATTAAAAAAAGAGATTAATTTCTATTAAAATGCTAAAAAAATGAAAATATCTTTTCAATGAGCTTGTCTACACCCTCAAAAGTATCACAAGATATTTTAAGATATTTTGAATCATTATTTTTCAAATCAGCTTTGTTTTCAACAATAATAAATATTGAATCAGTAAACATATCTTTTATTTGTGAAAGCAGGTTCATTTGTTCTTCTAGTCTATAACCACAGGTTTCTGTTGGATCAATTAAAAAAATAATAATATCTGCAAGGTGTTTTAGTGCTGCAATTGCTTGTTTTTCAATATCATTTTTTTCTGATATTGGTCTATCTAAAAGACCAGGTGTATCAATTATTTGAATACGCTTTAAAATATGTCTTTCTTTTCTCTCAATATGACCTACTGAAATCTCCGTGGTAGTAAAAGGATATTGTGCAATTTTTGGTTTAGCTGAAGATAAACATTTTAAAAGAGAGGATTTCCCAACATTTGGATATCCTCCAATTACAACAGTTGGAATATCTAATATCTCTGGAAATTTTTTTAGAATTTTTTGAGCCTCAATAAGATTTATAAGTTCTTTATCAATCTGTCTAACTACACTAGATATTCTTCCAAATATCTCTTGCTGTTTAATTAATAAAAATTCAATTTTTCCAGATTTTTTTAATGATCTTGATTGTTTAGAATATATCATTTGACAGGTTTTTCTTGCCCAATCAACAGCACCTAATGCTTTTTTTAATTTGTCAATACTAATCTTAATATCAATTAATTCTTGATAAAAAGTTGGTAAATTATCAATTGATGGGAAATTTTTAACATATTGTTCAAGCGTCGAAACAACAGTGTTTGAAAATGACTCTGTTTTAGCAATTATTGTCTTCTTTTTCCTGTAAAGGGCATTTCTATCAATTATTTGAACTTTATCTGTTTTTTTGAAAGCTTTCTGTAAAATTTCTTCAGCAGTTAGAACAATAGGTATTTTCCTAAACATAATAATTGAAAAGCTCTATACGTTAGCTATAAATTAAGTCTTTTGGATTAAACACCTAAAAATTGGTTTGTTATTTCAAAGATTAATTCTATCTTGATATTTCTATTATACTTAAAAATACCTTCAATAATAAGAATCTATCAATAATTTTCTTGAAAAAATCATTTTGTAAAAAGTTATTATAGAAATTGTCTCTAGATGACCTATTTATACTAAAATACTCTCTTAAATTTATAGATGCCTCAGCTCGGTTTCCAGCATTATCATATCCAACAGCCTTGATGATAATAAATGGTACTGGTGGATATTTGAATTCCAGGATTACCTCATTTATAAGACTACCATTACTGTAAAAAATTTCTTTTAAGTTACCATTGAAATATATTTCCAATCTATCCATACCGCTAATTTCATCCATTGCAACTACCCAAACCGCAACCCAGTTATCACCAAGTATTTCAAAAATAAATTCTATAACAGGTGGTGCTTGGATAACATTTATTTCTTCTTCAAATTGAATAGCTATGCATGGTTGAGTACCAATACTTAGAAACAAGGTTATTATTCCAACTACCAGCGTTTTATACAAAAAGACAGGATTTTTATTCATATTCTTTTGTCCTCCCTCAATAATTTAATTATATAATTAGTATATAAAGTTTGGTAAAAACAATGCTTTGTGTCATTATTTTCACCTTGGATAAATAAGAACATTCCACAAAATCGTTCGTAACCACATTTCAACACTTCTATATCTCTCATTTATA
>WOR8_10000026_pt1 | contig 126577 bp, 111 predicted proteins | sample DeeMarSeWOR38_10_FD_19890 | JGI IMG/M metagenome (IMG submission 19890)
TCATAGCGGATGACATCCCACATCTTTTTGGGAAGGGTGACCGCAGTCGAACCGCAAATAAACAGGGCAATAACGACTTCATCAAACGCAATCATGAACGCAAAGATAGCTCCGGTTAAAACCCCGGGTCTGATGATTGGAAAAGTGACTTTCGTAAACGTCTGGAATCGATTGGCGCCTAAGATGCGGGCGGCATGTTCAAGACTACGATCAAATCCGCGCAGCGTTGCCGAGATGGGCAAAACCGTAAAGGGCAAAGTTAATGGTGTATATGCCAGCACGAGTCCCAGCTTGGTCCCCAAGAGACCGAATTTAGCCAGACTAATATAAAAGGCCAATGCCATGACAATAAGGGGGACAATCATCGGTGAAACGATAAAGGCGTTGATGAGGCCTTTGCCCTTGAAACGGCCCCAGACCAGCCCCAGTGCTGCCAGGACCCCGAGAAAGGTAGAAAAAACCGCTGTCATGGCCGATACTTGCAGAGAGTTCAAAACCGCACTCTGCCAGGCCGGATGATTGAAAAATTTGCGATACTGATCGAAACCGATTTTACTGGGAGGAAATTCGATAATTTCTGCGGAACCCAGGGACATCGGTATCAACAACAATACCGGAGCAATGAGATACAATATGGCCAACCCCGAAACAATCCAGAGCGGCCAGCCGATGTGCAACGGGTCGAAGCGCGCAGCCCTTTTACGCGACCGTTTGCTCATGTTTTAACCCCTCCCCACAAACGCTCTACTCCTAAATATCGGTTGTAAACTGAAAAAACGATCAAGGTAGCGATCAGCAAAATGACTGACATGGCCGAAGCAAACGGCCAATTTAACAGGTCAACGACCTGGATCTGAATCAGGTTGGAAATCATCTGCTCCTTGCGCCCGCCCAGCAAGGCCGGAGTGATAAAAAATCCCAAGGCCATAATAAACACCAGTAAAGCCCCGGCACCGATGCCAGGCAGGCTGAGCGGAAATGACACCCGCCAGAATGTCTGCCATCGCGTCGCGCCAAGGTTTTGAGCAGCCTTTTCAAGGTTCAGGTCAATCCCCATCATGACACTGTATATCGGAAAAACAATGTAGGGCACAAAAATATGCGTCATACCGACCATTACGCTAAATCTGTTGTGCAGAAGTTTAAATGGGGCGTCGATCATTCCGAAGTAGGTGAGCACCGTGTTGATTACTCCGCTACGCTGCAGGACGATAATCCATGAATAATTGCGCACCAGGAGGCTGATCATAAAAGAGAGGGTTATCGCCAGTAAGAAAAAGTTGCGGATGGCGGGGTTGGCGCGCCGCAGCACATAGGCAATTGGATATCCCACGATCAAGGCCGACAGGGTGGATAAAACGCTAATTTGAAAGGTAATCCATAAGACCCGCGTATATAAGGGGGTTTTAAAAAAATAGAGATAGTGCGCCAAAGTAAAATCCGGACTAAAAAAACTTCGCAGCAGGACGCTTGAAATCGGATAGACAAAAAGCATAAAGAGTGCCAGCAAGGCCGGAACCACCAGCATAAATTGCCTGAAACCCCGACGGTGCCAGAGGCTGGCAGATGCGCCTTCATCTATTTTGATATGGTTGTCTGCTTCCAATTGGTTATACAATAATTTGGCCGAGGGAGGCAGGCTGCCTCCCCCGGTTGAGTTGAAGCGTTCAATGCGGCATTAAAACCAATCCGATCCTATGAAATTATCCAGGTCTTCCACTTCTCCGTTAACGGCGCCAGATTCGGCCCCCAGTAGTCCGCATCCTGAACGAACTGTTTTTTGAGATTTTCCGGATAAGACGGCAATTCCTTGGCCCGCTCAGCGCTGATGTATTTGAAAGCGCCGAGGTTGGTCGGACCATAGGCGATGTATTTCTGCATTTGCTCACCCTGTCGTTCTGCTTTTATGGCAAAATCGATGAACTTCATGGCAAGATCTTTGTTTGGGTTTCCCCTGGGGATTGCCCACCAATCCAGATCGAGAATGCCGCCTTCCCACACAATTTCGAGGGGCACCCCTTTGCCCTGGGCAACGTTGACACGTCCGTTCCAGGCAGATGCATAATGCGCCTCGGCACTGGTTAGCAGTTGGATTTGCTCGGCACCGCTCTTCCACCAGACAGTGATATGATCTTTGATCTCATCCATTTTTTTGAAGGCTCTAGGGACATCAATCGGGTAGATCTTGTCCTTGGCCACGCCATCGGCCAGCAGGGCAAACTCCAGATTAAACGCTGCCTGATCCTGAAGTGCTCTGGGTCCCGGAAAATTTTTCACATCCCAGAAGTCGGCCCAGCTAGCGCAGGGTTTTTTATCACCGAGGGCTTTTTTGTTGTAAGCCAGAGAGGTGGTCCAGAAAATATTGCCGATAGCAGCCTTGCGGATGGCTTGCTTGTCGATTCCCTCGAGGTTAACGACATTGGTATCAATGGGCTCAAGCAGGTTTTCCAACTCTCCGCGGGCGATATGACGGGTTTCCAGATCCACCACATCCCAATTATAGGATTTGGTGTCTACCTGAGCTTTAACCTTGGCAATGTCCGGACCGGACTCTTCGATAATCTTCACGCCGGATTTATCGGCAAACGGTTGGATGAGTGCTTTGCGTTGAGATTCCTGGTAGGAACCGCCGTAGGAGCAGATCTTCAATGTACCGCCCTTGGCCATGGTGGTGTGAACAAATGGTCCGACGGACGCCGTTACCAAGGCAGCACCGGTGGCCGCGCCGGTGGTAAGGATAAATTCACGGCGGGTCATGCCTTTTTGTTTTTGGGTTTCCTTTTTCTTTTTCATTTCACACCTCCTTGTCTGTTGGGATTATAGCGAGAATTTGCCTTACTTCAATGCAAGACCGTGGCTGGTTCGCCAGCCGATTGTTATATCACCTCCTATCTTATAATGCTTTGAATTGGGACCACTTTGAACTTTTACGTCAACAAGCACGCCCGCTGCCAGATTAATACGGTATATTCTGGCTTCGCCCACATAAACAATCTCTTCGATACGTCCGGTAAAGCGGTTTATGATGTCGCCCTGTGCATCTGTTTCATTGGCGAGTATTTGAATTTTTTCGGGCCGGATCGCCACGGCAACCTCTTCTCCAGCTTCCATTTGATTTAACTTTTGAACCCAGACTTTTAATCCCTCGTTGGTCTCGATGGCTGTTTTATCGGCGTCCATTTCAGCCACCCGGCCGTTAAGAAAGTTAGATTCGCCGATAAAATCGGCTACGAAGAGATTCGCCGGAGATTCATACAGCACTTCGGGTGTATCGAGCTGAATAATTTTTCCGTCGTTCATTATGGCGATACGGTCAGACATGGTCAGCGCTTCTTCTTGGTCGTGGGTAACATATATCACCGTAATGTTCAGGGACTCCTGTAAATGCTTGATTTCCAGCCGCATATGGTCCCGCAGTTTCTTGTCGAGGGCACCTAGCGGCTCGTCCATTAATAGGATTTTGGGCTTAAAGACAATCGCCCGCGCTAAGGCAATGCGTTGCTGTTGTCCGCCGCTGAGCTGGTGAGGATATCGGCTTTCAAACGCCGGAAGTTTTACCTGCTCCAATGCTTCGCGGATCAAATTCCGAATATCAACCGATGGCGTCTTGTGCATCTTCAAAGGGAAAGCAATGTTCTCAAATACGGTCATGTGGGGAAAAAGCGCGTAGTTTTGAAAGACCATGCCAATGCCGCGTTTGTTGGGGGGCACGGTGGTGATGTTTTCCTCTTCGAGAAGGATCTCACCGCCTGTGGGTACCTCAAAACCGGCAATCATATTCAGCGTGGTGGTCTTGCCGGATCCACTCGGGCCCAGCAACGTCAAAAACTCGCCGCGTTCGATGTTCAAAGAGACGTTATCAACCGCCCTTACATCGCCAAATAATTTAGAGACATTGATAAGCTCGAGCTGATGTCCCATCGTGCGGTTTTCCTTCAATAGACGGTGCCGGTATTAAAAAAAATCCTCTAAAAATAAGCCAGGTTAAGGTAACCATCTGCTTGACTACGCCCGGCTTGCGGCGGGGTGATGCGCCAAAAGATCCCGCCGGGAATGGGTAACTATAATTTCATACCTGATACCTTTGACCAGGTCAAGAAGGCAGGTCTCGCATAGCGGCGGACAATCGAAAATTAGCAGAAGCCAAGAAACCGTTTCTAAAATGTTAAAAAGTAGAGCACCATATTTATTTCATGGAAATATCTTGCCGGGATTTAGAATGCCGTTGGGATCAAATAATGCTTTAATCTGCTTCATCCACTCCAGGCTTTTGCCGTGTTCGGCAGCCATGTATTTTCTCTTGCCGAGTCCCACGCCGTGCTCCCCGGTGGCGGTACCGTCCAAGTCCAGGGCCTTGGACACCAGGCGTTGAACAACTTGATCGATCTGATCCCATTCTTTTTTGTCCCCTTTTTTACCGGGGATAACGAGATGCACATTGCCGTCACCGGCATGGCTGAACGTGTAACCCAACAGTTTCGCAGCGGCCATTTCATCGCCGATGGTGGCGATGATCTCCGGGTAAGCGGTATTGGGAACGGCTACGTCCATCGACAGAATACCGCAATCAGGATGATTGCGAATAATCATCTCGCCTAATGCATGCCGTGCCTTAAATATATGATCCCGTTCCGCCTTGCCTAGACCGGGCCTGAATGCCGTACACCCTTTCTCCGAACAGATTTCCCGGGTCATCTCCAGCACCTCTTTCAGATGGCCGGTGGTGGAACTGTGAAATTCGACAAACAGAGTGGGCGAGATGTTCAGGCCCAATTGCGCTTCTTTATTCATTAATGCAACGCATTCCGGGCCGATGAGTTCCAGTGCGGCCGGATTGAGTCCGGTTCGGATAATTTCAAAGACAGTTTTGCCGGCTGCATCCACCGATGGAAATGTGGCAATCGCTGCGGAGTATTCCACCGGAAAACCCACCAGGCGCAATGTGGCACCAACAACCACCCCCAGGGTGCCTTCGGATCCGACAATCAGATGAATAAGATCGTAGCCGGATGAAGATTTGGCGGCGCGGGTACCCAGTTCGATGATCTCGCCGTTGGCCAGAACGACCTCCAGCCGCAATACGTAATCCTTGGTGGAGCCGTAATATACCGTACGCGTCCCGCTGGCATTGTTGGCAATCATCCCGCCGACGGTAGCCTGGGCACCGGGGTCCGGCGGGAAAAACAGGCCGGTATGCCGCAGCCTTTCATTCAGATCCTGGTAAATCAACCCCGGTTCCACATCGGCCTGAAAATCTTCGGTGCGAATATTCAAAATACGGTTCATCCGCGCAAAGTCCAGCACGATGCCCTTTTGTACTGGAATCGGGTTGCCTTCCAGGCTCGATCCGGAGCCCCACCCGGTAACCGGAATAAGCCGGTCATTGGCATATTTTACAATTTCAGACACCTCCGATGCATCCACCGGCCAGATGACCGCCTCGGGCCGGCTGGGGGGGTGCTGAGATTGATCTTTGGCATGCAGATCCAGAACCGACTCCCCGGTTGAAAATCGATCCGGCGCAACCAGGGATTGCAGATGCTTGATGTGATTTTGATCAAGAGAACGAAACTGCAAGATGCCCTCCTGTAAACAGCCTCGCAGATTCAGAAGCGTTCGCCGAAATGATTAAGGCTTGACTTCAGTCTGTAACCTATATAGGAAAGAATATCAAAATAAAAAATGAACCGGCTTCAGCACAAATCTTTTCATTTTTATCCCCAAATAGCGTTCAAAATCATACAGTGGGTGATTGCCCCAAAAAATGCGACTGCAAACAGCTTTTTTTCTGATCTATGAATAGGCTATCTGGCAATTAAATCCTGAAAAGGAGGGACGTCTTATGGAGAAAAAGAAAAAAATGGGTATGGATCGCCGAACATTCATCAAAACCACCGGAGTGATCGGACTGGGTGTCGCGACTTCAAGCTTTGGTGTCCCTAAGCTGCTACGAGCGGCACCCACGACGATTAAAATCGGGTCCGTGCAACCGGCAACCGGGCCACTTGCCGTAATTGGCGTGGGTCAACGCCGCGGGAACCAGCTGGCGGCTGATTACATAAATTCCAAAGGCGGTATAAAATCCATGGGCGGCGCCAAGCTCGAACTGCTCCTTGGCGACAGTGAAAGCAAACCCGAAGTTGGGCGCTCAGAAGCCGATCGCCTGATCAAGGAAGGTGCTGTCGTTATGACCGGCCCGTTCCAAAGCGGTGTCGCGATGGCCATTTCCACCCTGTGCGAGCAGCGGCAGGTGCCCTTTATTATGGATGTGGCCGCCCTGGATCAGATTACCGGCAAAGGCAAAAAATATACCTTTCGCGTGTTTATCACCGTCACGGGACTGCTCAATGGCGCCGTGAAATATCTCGAACACGTCACCAGCTTAAAAGGCGTGATGCCCAAACGGGCGGTGGTGACCAACACGGCCGATCCATTCGGCAAAGGCATGTCCGGCGGATTTATCAAGCTTATGGAAAAATCGGGGTTGCCGATCAAAATTGTTGAAAGAATTCAGTACCCCCTGGGAATCCAGGATCTTTCGGCCGAGGTGGCACGAATTAAGGCCGCCAGACCCGACGTCCTCTTTCCGGTCTCCCGTCCCGGCGACAGTATCATCTTAACCCGGGAATTGTATAAGCAGCGGGTCAAGTTGATGGGCATTTATGGCCCCGGCTCCCCGGGTTATTATGAACCGGGTGTTATTAAGGATCTGGGCCGGCTGATTGACTACGTCATGGTCAACGTGCCCTGGATTAATCCCAAAAGTCCGGTCTACCAGCAGGCCAATGCGGCCTTCCGCAAAGCCCATGACAGATATCTGGACACCAACAGCGCCTATGCCTACACCGGCGTACTGGTCATTGCCGATATCCTGGAGCGGGCCGCATCGACGGATCCCGATAAGATTATCGCCGCAACCCGCCAGACCGACTTTAAAAATCACCCGGTGGTCGGCGGTCCCGTTCGCTTTGACGAAAAAGGTGACAACACCGGCGCCTTAACCGCTCTGATTCAAGTACAGCCGGATCAGGACCTCTTTAAAAGGGTCAAGGTCGTGGCACCCAAAGAGTTTGCCGAATCCGGTCAAATTGTCTTCCCGTGGCCACAGCTGTGGGAGCGGTAATCGGAATGGATTCAAACCTTGCGCTTCAGTTAATTATCCAGGGGCTATTATTGGGAGGGATCTATGGTTTAATTGCCATGGGTCTCTCCCTGATTTTCGGCGTCATGGGCGTTATTAATTTCGCCCATGGCCAGATGATGGTCATAGCCATGTATGTGTCCTACTGGATTTTCGTCCTGCTGGGCGTTGACCCTTATCTATCCCTGGTAATTGTCGCAGCGGTTATCTTTGTGCTGGGATATCTGATTCAATCTGCGGTGGTCAATCGTATTCTTGATTACCCGGAGGCCATGCAAGTGCTGCCTCTGGTTTCGATGGGACTGATTCTGGAAAATCTGGCCCTTTTGCTCTGGGGACCGGATCACCGCAGCCCCCAGACAGCCCTGAGCCTTGAAGCCCTGTGGATCGGGCCCGTTATGATTGATGTTTCACGTCTGATTGCTTTTGTGCTGGCGATCTTTATTACTGTCCTGATATTTATCTTTCTGAAAAAAACCAATATTGGAAAGTGCATCCGGGCCGCTTCCGACAATCGCACCGGGGCGATCCTGGTGGGGATAAATGTCAACCGAATCTATAATGCATCTTTCGCATTGGGCGCTGCCACAACCGCCGCTGCTGGTGTTTTGCTCCTGCCGATCATGCCGATTTCACCTTATATGGGACATGATTTTACATTAATTGCGTTTGTCGTGGTCATCTTGGGCGGAATGGGTAATCTTATCGGAGCGCTTGTGGGGGGTCTTATTCTGGGTGTGGCCGAATCTGCTTCAACCTTATTCCTGCCGGCAACACTTAAACATGTGGTCAGCTTCAGCATTTTAATCATCATTATGCTTTTTCGCCCGCAGGGGATATTCGGGGGAAAATCATGAAACGCGTCTACCTGCTGCTTGTCGGTGTTTTCGCAATTCTGATGGCACTCCCCCTTTTTCTGGACAACTACGCCCTGGGAATCTTTGTGATGATCTTTTTCTGGGCGTATGTCGGCCAATCATGGAATGTTTTGACCGGGTATACCGGGCACATCTCCCTGGGCCATGCCCTTTACATCGGTATCGGTGCGTATGCATCGACATATCTGGCGCAGACCTTCGGTCTGAGCCCCTGGTTCGGCATGCTCATCGGCGCAATCATTGCCGTCATTATCGCTCTTTTTCTGGGATTTTTAGGATTTCGATTCGGTATCAGAGGTGTCTATTTCGTCATAATGACGATCGCGTTTGCCGAAATCACCCGTCTGATCGTGTCCCATGTCGAAGCGCTGGGATCATTTTCGGGCATCTTTCTGGATTTTAACCCTTCTTTCTGGAATTTTCAGTTCAGGGGCAATATACCATACTACTATATTTCTTTCGGCTTCATGCTGGCCTCACTGATTGCCGTCCGAATAATCGAAGTCTCCAAACTGGGCCGATTCATTATCGCCATCCGAGAAGATGAGGAAGCCGCGCAGGCTTTGGGCGTTAATACCTTCAAGTACAATATGATTGCGATTGCCATCAGCGCCTTTATGACATCTCTGGCCGGTGCTTTCTATGCCAACTATATCTTTTATCTGCACCCCAATTCATTATTCGGCATCGCCCTTAGCATCGAGTTAATCCTCAGACCAATTGTCGGTGGGCTTGGAACCTTATTTGGTCCGATTATCGGATCATTTATTCTTACGCCGTTATCCGAAATTTCAAGAGCTTATTTCGCCAAAGGGGGCCTTGAAGGCCTGCATCTGATCTTATACGGTATCCTGGCCATTCTGGTTGTTCTTTTTATGCCCAAGGGAATCATCGTCTATGTGAAACGAATATTAAAGCCGATACTGAACCCGAAAAGAGAAAAGCCGTGAGTATCTTATCAGCAGATCAACTTACCAAAAATTTCGGCGGCCTGACGGCCGTTGAAAGCCTGTCATTTGAATTGGGTAAGAGAGAAATTCTGGGTCTGATCGGCCCTAACGGCGCCGGCAAGACAACCGTGTTCAACTGCATCAGCGGCTTCCTGCGGCCGGATGAGGGGGAGATCTTATTTGAAGGCAAATCATTGAGCGGCCTTCAGCCCCATCAAATCTGCCATCTGGGGATGGCCCGAACGTTTCAAATTGTTAAGCCGTTTTTAACCATTTCGGTGCTGGACAATGTAATGGTCGGAGCCCTCAGTAAAGAAAATTCGACCGCAAAAGCGAAGAAAGCGGCCATGGAAATCATCGAATTTGTCGGACTTTCTGAAATGGCACACATAGAAGCCCAGGGGCTGCCACTCCCGCTCAGGAAAAGGCTCGAATTGGCCAGAGCCCTGGCCACCCAGCCAAAAATATTGCTTCTGGATGAAGTAATGGCCGGCCTGAATCCCACTGAAGTCGATGAACTCATCAACCTCATCAAAGCAGTGAACCGGCAGGGTATGAGTATTTTTTTGATCGAACATGTCATGCAAGGGATCATGGCTTTATCCCAGCGGGTAATTGTCATTAATTACGGCGTCAAAATCGCAGAAGGCACCCCTGAAGAAGTCGTCAATGATAAAGAAGTCATCGAAGCCTATTTAGGGAAGGAGTTTTTAATTGCTCAGGGTCAATGAAATTGATGTTTTTTACGGGGACCTTCAAGCGCTGAGAAAAGCCAGCATCGAAGTCAACCCCGGCGAAGTTGTTTCGGTAATCGGATCTAACGGGGCCGGAAAATCCACCCTTTTAAGGAGTATCTCCGGAATCCTGAGACCGCGACGCGGAAAGATTGTCTTCAATGATAAAGAGATTTCCCAGGCACCGACATACCGCATCGTCGCGCATGGGGTCAGCCACGTCCCCGAGGGACGTCAAATTTTTCCGAATATGACCGTCCTGGAAAATCTGGAAATGGGGGCCCAGTTCCCTGAGACGAAAAAAGTAAAAACTGAAACCCTGGCGCAGGTATTTGGATACTTCCCGCGGTTAAAAGAAAGGCGCGAACAAAAAGCCGGAACATTAAGCGGCGGCGAACAGCAGATGCTTGCAATGGGAAGAGGACTCATGTCGCTGCCGCAGCTTATTATGCTGGATGAGCCCTCTTTAGGACTGGCCCCACTGCTGGTCAGCACGATTTTCGAAATCATTGAAAAAATCAATCAACAGGGCACCTCGATTCTTCTGATCGAACAGAATGTGTTTAACTCTCTCAAAATCTCCGATCGCGGTTATGTTCTCGAAAATGGCAAAATCGTCCTTAATGGAAAAGGCTCAGAACTTCTGGAGAATCCCCATATTCGCAAGACCTACCTGGGATTATAATTCAAAAGCGTGCAAAGCCGCGAGCTCAAAATCTTTTTTGATCAGCGACTTCAAATATTAAAGCAGGTGGAGGTCATCATGGAGAAAAAAAAAGTATTCCAAACCGATAAGGCGGCGGTGACGAGCGCACCGTATTCCCAGGCCATTATTCATAACGGCGTCATCTATGTCGCCGGTCTGGGAGCCGTCGATCCGCGAACCAATGAAATTAAGCTGGGGACCATCGAAGAAGAAGCCGAACTGGCGCTAGAAAACCTGCGCATCATTCTGGAAGAAGCCGGTTCCTCTCTGGATAACGCGCTGACGGTGACGGTTTATCTGCTCGACATCGCAGAGTACGCCCGTTTTAATGAAGTCTATAAAAAATATTTCAAGGAAAACCGCCCGGCGCGAACGTGCATTCAGGCGGGCAGTCTGCCGTTTGGCACCCGGGTGGAAATCACAACTACAGCATATGTTTAAAGCTCAATTGGTTTTCAAAAAGCTTCTGGCCGCTGGCATCTGGCTGCTGGCTGAACAAATTGACTGGGTCGAAACTTCGCTTTATTAAATTGAAATTTTAGCAGCTCCACACGCATGATCCCTTAAGCGTCGTTCAAAAGCCAGAAGCCCGCGGCTAGTTACCAGCGGCCCGATGCCTGTGACCGGAAGCCAGTGGCCAGCAACCAGCAGCAATTATTCCGGCGGCGGTTCCTTTTCAGAATCGGAATCATTCGGAAGTATTTCTGCACTTGAATTCCCTGGCTTGCGGTCTGATCCGCTGAGCGCCACTGCGGGCAAAACATCTTTAAATGCCAGACCGTAAATATCCCACACCGTCACAAAAAGCGCCGCGATAATCGGCCCGATAATCACACCCACCACCCCGAACATAATAATGCCCCCCAGGGTTCCGAAAAGGATCATCAATTCGTGCATCTGGGTGTCTCTGCCGACCAGAACGGGACGCAGCAGATTGTCGATGCTGCCGACCACCGCCGCGCAAAACACACCCAGGCCGATGGCTTTGGCAAAATGGCCGGTTGCCGCCAGAATAATCACCGCCGGGCCCCACACCAGGGCCGATCCGATACCGGGAATAAAAGACAGCACCGCCATGATGGCGCCCCAGAATACCGGGCTGGGAATGCCTGCCACGGCAAAGGCGGTTCCGGCCAATCCACCCTGCAAGATACCGATCACGGCGGTGCCCTTCAGCGTGGCGCGCGTTACCGATGAGAATTTATCCAGTATGCGGCGCTCATCTTGATCTTCCAGGGGCAAATAGTAAAGTATTTTTTCAATCAGTTTGTGGCCGTCCATCAGAAAAAAGAACATGGTATATAGCATTATAAACAGCATAAACAAAAAATTAACCGTACCAAGGGTAACCGCTGAAAGTCGGTTGATCAGGAATCCGCTTACACCTCCGACCATTTCTCCGGCCTTCTTTAAGATAAAATTTCGGTAAGGTTCGACCTTATCGATAAATGGTATGGATTTTATTGCATTGGAGATGGCGTCGGGCTCGGCGAGCTGCTTTTCCACCCACGGCTTGACGGCTTCACCGACCTTAATCGCCTGCGCGGTGACGATCCCCAGCAAGCCCCCCAGCGGTAAAAGCACAACGAAGACGATCACGAGGAGGGTCGCGATGGAGGCCAGGCTGCGACGACCTCTGAACCAACGTTCAAAACGGCGATACAGCGGGTGGGACAAGGCCGAGAAAATACCGGCCAAAAAAATGGCCATTAGAAACTCGCTGATCATCGACAAAAAGAGCGCCGAGATGAAAAACACCAGCAATAACAATACCCATTTATTAATTGCTTCTTTGTTCATTTTGGTAAACCTCAAGGAAGGGGCTGATATCTAGCGTTAAAAATTATAGTCGACCGGTATGCCTCATTGCAATATCTAAAATCATATCGAATAAACACCTAATTTTTGACATCTTACAGACAACGGCTTATGTTGTACTGTCATACAATGGATTATAAATACGTTCGCCGTGAAAGACGCTGAATTTTGAGAAAGGATAAAAAATGAGAAAAATACTTCGAATCGCAGCTATTATACTTTTTACGGTGATGTCGGCCGGTTTTCTATCTATACTTAAAGCCGATGCCGAGGAAGGTACCTGTGTTATCGAGGCATCGGGTAAAGACGTCTTCATTATTGTATTTGATGCGGACGACGAAGGAAATAAGGGTCCTCAGATCTGGCAGGGGCGGATTAATCAGGGGGAATCCGCAAAGATCACAGCACCGCACGCCCGTATTCGCTACAGCTATAATGACCAGCCGGACGAAGATCAGCCCCTGAGCGGTGATGTCGACCGTTCGTGCAGTGGCGGAGAAACAATTTTAGTCCCCTGACCGTTGCTATCATCCATCCAGTATGTATCAAAAGCGTTCGGTTTCAGCCTCGAATGCCGGTCAAATAGCAATATTTTCCGCAAGAAACATTATACTAAAATATTTCAGATAGGCTCCGGATTTTTTCGTTGATCTGAATGGTGGATTAAAGCTATTTGTCCGTACTTTCCGAGCGAACATGTGGTTAAGGTTTTTTTTATTCTAAGACTTGATTTTATATTAGGAAGACTTAGTTTAATCTTTATTTGTAAAAAAGTGTTCTTCTTAAGAAATTTGGAAGGGGATCTATCCCTTAGCGTCTATACGACATTAATACTCACCTTTTTTAAAGTCTAGTCAAAAATTTAAATTACCTAAAATCAAAAATCCAGACAATCCTGGGGTGATCAATGGCAAGGCATCGTTAGGAGATTAAAATGATGCTTCTCGAAATTAAGTGTAATCTATTTAAGTTTTTAAGGAGGAAACACTATGAAATTTAAATCCATATTGACAATCATCGGCAGTGCTTTGATGATCGGTTTGTTCACCGTTCAGGTGATGGCTGCCGAAGTTTTAACGGTCGAAGACTTTAAACAAAACATTGTCACTGAAGAGAATCTTGTGAAAACGGCTGATAATGCCATCTTTATGTTTGATGGATCCAGTTCGATGGGCAAGATGTTCAAGGATACCAACACGTCGAAAGTTAGAATTCTGAAGGAGTTTCTGCAAACGCGAAATGCTTATTTCCCAGACCTCGGTTATAATTTTGGCCTGTATGAATACGCACCGAAGTTTAAGGAAGTTTACGCCGTGCAACCCTATGATCGGCAAAAGTTCGCCGATGCACTCAACCAACTTCCATCAGAGGCAAGCGGACCCACGCTGCTGGAACAGGGACTTGAGAAAATTGAACCTGTTCTGCAGGGGCTGTCCGGCCGCACCGTAGTCTTTCTTATCAGTGACGGTACATACTCAACGTATAAAGGATCTAAGTATCCTGTCCTAAAAGCGCAGGAATATGCCGATAAGTATAATGTGTGTTTTAACATCATCGGTACGGCAGACACAAAAGAAGCCGAAAATTTCTTGCAAGAAATGGCATCTGTGAACCAGTGTTCGCGCGTCATTCCGTTTGAAACCTACATCGGCCGACCCGAATACAATTCCGGTGCACTGTACGTCGTCAAATCAGGTACAAGAATCGTCACACTCAGTGATCAGAAGGTTGTCGGACTTAAAACCGACAACATCCTGTTTGCCTGGGATAGAGCGGATATCGACCCGGCCTATCATCAGGAACTAGACCAGATCGGATCTTTCATGCAGAGCCACCCTGAATCCTATGCGGTTATCGATGGCTATTCGGACAATACCGGAAGCGTTGATTACAACCTGAGACTGTCACGCCGGCGGGCTGAAAGTGTCGCCAACTACCTTGCGAATCAGTTCAACATCGCTACCGATCGGCTGGTGGTTTTATGGTACGGACAGGCAAATCCAATCGCCAGCAATGATAGCATCGCCGGACGCACCCTAAACCGTCGCGCTGAAATTGCAATTGGCGGAATGAAGTAGCATAACAGCAGCACCAAATCTTCAAAGCTGGCCGGAACCGGGTTTTTCTCCTGCCAGCTTTTTTTTTAATTTCGCTTTGCTTCAGGCTGCTTGACCTCGTAATCGTATCTAAAGTAAAAGGGGTCACATCTTAATTATTAACTATTGACATCTGTGCTTTCTTTGCTTACAAAATGGTCAATTAATTATTAATTAATAACTAACTGGAGACCAATATAAATGGCAAGACCATTGCGTGTCGAATATTCTGGTGCTGTCTATCACATCATTAACCGTGGCAATGCCGGTGAAAACCTGTATCGAAGTTCAAAAGATAGAAAAAAATTTCTGTTGTATCTGGAGAAAGCCATAGAACGATTTTCCATTAAAGTACATGCATATTGCCTGATGGGTAACCACTTCCATATCCTGATGGAAACACCTTATGCAAATTTAAGCAAGTCAGTTCAGTGGATCAATGTCAGTTACGCCGGCTATTTCAACCGAAAATACAACCGAAATGGGCACCTATTCCAGGGACGATTTAAATCGATTCTCATTGATGCTGACAATTATCTGAAGCAATTATCACGATATATACATCTTAACCCAGTTCGAGCGGGACTTGTTGATAGACCGGCCGATTATGACTGGAGTAGCTATAACTTTTTTGTCGGTAAAAAGATAGCGCCTGAATGGCTGGAAACGCATTGGCTGTTATCACAATTCGGCAGAAAGCAAAAAGAGGCTATTGAAAACTACAAAAATTTTGTTGAAAAAGTCGATCCCAAAAGACTGGAAAATCCAGAAAAGAAACTCGCCGGAGGCTTTATTCTTGGAACGCCTGACTTTACAAGATGGGTAAAGGAATCATTTCTGGCAGAGCGGACTGATGATAAGGAGATTCCACAGCTCCGACAATTAAAACCGGCGATAAAGGTTGAAATGGTCGTTGAAACCGTCTGTGTTGAATTTAATCAAGAAGAAGCGTTTTTATTGAACAAAGGGCGTAAACGAAATATAGCAAGAGATACAGCCATCTATCTGGCACGAGATTTAACCGGAGCGTCGGGAAAAGCGTTGGGCAAATATTTCGGCAAAATATCCGGTGCAGGAATTACAAGAAGATATAACTATATGTCAAAACGTATTAATACAGATAGGAAACTTAGAAGACAAGTTAATCAGTTGAGGGGAAAAATAGTAAATAGTTAAGATGTGACCCCGTTTGTAACTCTTTTCAGAGTGAATAAAGTCTTGACATATACCCCCACATTGTGGCAATGAAAAGAAAAGCTATCTTAGTGGAGTTGAAGAAAAATCTACTATACAACATCTTCCAGATCAACTCCTCCAATTCAAATTTGCGTTTTCTTTTTCTTCACTCTTTTCGGGGGTCTCAAAATAACTCTATAATAAATATTCATTTTACTTTCTCGCTCCAACTAGAGGGATTGTAGTTACTTTCCTCAATCTTTCCATCACCAGACCAATGGAGCCCATCTAAATTGATGGAGATTGCGAATTTGTTGTTTAACAACAATTTTATCAAAATCCTGGTGGATTCTCTTCCCTGTGGTTTTCTAGTGGTTGACAAAGACGGCCGCGTTCAGGTTGTTAACAACATTCTGGAACGTGTTTTGAAAGTTAGCAAAAAAGCCGCTGTCGGGAAGGGAACCGGCAATGCCCTGGGATGCCTCCATGTGACCGATCACCCCAGGGGGTGTGGTTACGGGGAATGTTGTAAGGACTGTGAAATTCCAAAACTAACGTTCAATTCAATTTCTACAAACCAAACACAAAAAACAAGAGCACATTTTAAAATATTAATCGACGGCCAGGTGAGAGACTTGACCATATTGATCAGTGCATCGCCTTTCACGTTCGATGATGAAGTATTCTGCATCTTAATTATAGAAGATCTTGGCAGGCTGAAAGCATTCACTCCAAATAACACCAGGAAAGGATTCAGAGGAATTGTAGGCCAAAGTAATAATATGCAAGAGCTGTTTGATACTATCCGGCAGATCGCACGAACAGATGCCCCGGTTCTGATCCAGGGAGAAAGTGGCACCGGTAAGGAATTGGTGGCATTGGCTATTCACAAAGAAAGTTTTCGCACTAGCAACCACTTTGTTCCTGTCAATTGCGGAGCCCTGCCTGAAGGGTTGCTCGAAACAGAACTCTTTGGTCATGTCAAAGGAGCTTTCACCGGCGCGCACCGTGACAGGAAAGGGCGCTTTGAAATTGCAGACGGTTGAACCATATTTCTCGATGAAGTCGGAGAGTTAAAACCAGATATCCAGGTAAAGCTTCTACGGGTACTTCAAGATGGATCTTTCGAGCCGGTCGGAAGTGAAAAAACAGTCCGCGTAAATGCTCGCGTGATTAGTGCCACAAACAAAAAATTGGAAGAAGAGATGATCGCAGGCCGGTTTCGACAGGATCTCTACTACCGGCTTTGTGTGATGCCGATTATTATCTCTCCCCTGCGGGATCGAAGAGAAGATATTCCACATCTGGTCGAACACTTCATTACCCAATTTTCTGAAGAAGCCTGGGGAAAAAAGATTACCATATCCGATACAGCGCTTTCCATATTGATGTCGCATACATGGCCGGGCAATGTGCGGGAACTGATAAATACGATTATGTTCGCTTTCGTAAAATGCAAAGGGCACCGGATCAAACCCGAACACCTGCCGCCAACTCTCCAGCCGAATATGGCCAAGCTTTACCCCTTACAGCATCGCCAGCCAAAACTCCATACAGCGGATGTCGTCAACGCCCTGAAAAAGGCGGGTGACAACAAGTGTCGGGCCGCCGAGATCCTCGGCGTCTCCAGATCTACACTGTATCGCTTTTTCATGAAGCAAAAAACAGATTAAAAGAATCCTGAAAAATCCTGATTACGATCTTCTAGCGCCATTCGAATCAGAAGCCGTGCAATTGCCACGCCAAAGGGTGCCCCTTCAGCCATCAAACGATCCGGTTCCGGATCCATTGAATAATGTGGCTGCGATAATCATCTGCTATAAAGTTCATTCCTTACTGCCAATTGTCCCATTGACTGTGTCATCTTGTCCCATCACCAATATTGAAATCAAAAATGAATATCCCTGGAAGATATTATAGAAAATAACTAACTGAAATATTGTAGTAATTTGGTTTTAACCGGCACTGTTACAACTTCTTTTTCTGTTCCATTTACGCTTTTTCATTGAAAGACTCGAAAAATTTGTCTGTCCGGGTTCATAAATAAAATTCTAAGTGATTTCAAAATATTGTCTTCTTCATCAAGGTTCATTCAGCTTCTTGGCACTCATTCTGCATAATAATCGCATATGATCAACAAATCAGCTGACCGTTGTTCGAAAATTAGTAAAGACTCCCTGGACATTAAAAGAAAGCAGGTGGATTAACCAACCAAATAAAGATCGGAGGCTAAAATGACCGGAATAACCGCAATTTTTGGATTTGTTGCTTTTTTGACTTTTTTAGGATGGCTGATACTGAATTTGACGCGCAAACGCAGTTGATACCAGATCGCAATTTAAGGTATTCAATTCATAAATAAAGGCCCGGTTCAATTCGAACCGGGCCTTTGGATTATTAAGAATTACGGCATCGATTAAAGTTCAATCCCCAGCCGTTCCCACACAGACTCATCGTCTTTGATCTCCGCCGCCTTCAGGTGCGGGTAGGTGGTAACCAGAAAGTACGCCAGCGGTACAACCCCCAGGACAATGATGATGAGGTCCGGAACGATGCGGATGTTGCCAAGGAAATGGACCGCACTCCTTTCAAAGAACTCGGCACTGCGAGCCACCCAGAGACCGTCCGTAAAGGAGACCCAGGCCTGATAGGCACCGATGGGCAGCAGGGTTCCAATTGCCATCAGAAACAGCCCGCCGTTGAGCCCCCAGAAGGAAAGCTTAAGGATTCCATCTCTCCAGTAAGCCTTGTCGACCAGTCCCCGCCAGGAGAATAGCAGCAGGGCAACAGACAGCATGCCGTAGGTTCCAAACATGGCGGTATGGCCGTGGTGCATGGTCAGGTAGGTCCCGTGCTCATAATAATTGACGATGGGAAGGTTGATCAGGAACCCAAAAATCCCGGCACCCAAAAAGTTCCAGAAAGAAGCGGCCACCAGGAAATACATGGGCCATTTGTACTGAAAGCCTTTTCCTTCCCTTTTAATGCCCTGGTATTCCTTTAACCCGCGAACCACTAAAGTCAACAGCGGCACGGGCTCCATGGAAGAGAATACGGCCCCCCATCCAACCCAGAAAGAAGGGCCGCCGTACCAGAAATAGTGATGGGCGGTGCCGATAATACCGCTTAAAAAAGTCAGGGCGGCGGTGAAATAAGCCACCATTAAAGCTGCCCTGGCGGAGGCCAGCCCCATGGCCACCATCAGCAGGGCAATGATGGCGATACCGAAGAATTCAAAGATGCTTTCCACCCAGAGATGGACCACAAACCAGCGCCAGTAGTCGGCCATGGTCAGGTGGGATCCCCTGCCGTAAAACAGCCCGAAGGCGAAAAAGCCGACCACCATGACGGCACTGAACACGTAAAACCAGATCAGTCCGGTAAACTCATCCTTGTGGCCCAGTTTGATGTGATGGCCGACGGCCCGGTAAACGATCAAAAGCCAGAAAATCAGGCCCACAAAGAGCAGAATCTGCCACAGGCGGCCCAGCTCGAGAAATTCCCAGCCCTGATGGCCCAGCCAGAACCACAGATTGCCCAGGAATCCCTTGATGCCTAAAATTTCGCCCAGAAGACTGCCGAGCGCAACAATTAAGATGGCGACGAAAAGAAGCTGAACCAGCAATCCTTGCTTGGCGGGCTCCTTGCCGCCGATGATCGGCGCCAGGTAGATGGCCGAAGCCACCCAGGTGGTGGCGATCCAGAAGACCATCAGCTGTAAATGCCAGGTTTTGGCCCAGCTGTAAGGGATCAGTTTGGCCACAAAGGGCAGGTAAAAGCTGGCCGGATGAATGGTGTAATGGGCCAGCAATCCGCCGAAGCTGGTCTGGAGCAAAAACAGCAAAATGACCACGACAAAGAATTTCGCGGCCTTTAATTGGCTGGACGTCAGCGGCATGTCGATCAGTTTTTCTGAAAGGGGGACGCCTTTGGCCTCTCCGTACCACAGGCCGTACCGATGTATGCAGTAAACAAAGAGCGCCAGAACGACCAGTAAGGCCAGAACACCGCCGATGGTCCAAAAGTAGGTTGCAGAAGATGCAATATTGCCGACCCTGCGATCCGGCGGCCAGTTGTTGGTGTAAGTATAATCGCTGCCGGGACGAAGGGTGGCGGCCACCCAGGCGGTCCAGTAAAAAAAGCGCGAAATTTGAAGCCGCTGCTGTTCTTCGGGGACCGTATTGGGCAGAAAACCGTAGCGGGTTTCACCCTCTTTAAAGGTTTTTTCCCAATGATCAGCCACGCGCTGCAGGCCTTTAACCTGGGCATCGGTCAACGTCAGCGTATCGCCGCCTGCATCATAACGGTTGGCTTTAATCTCCCTTTTGGTTTTAACATCGATGATATCCTTTTGCAGGTCGTCGAGCTCGGCATAGGCTTTGCCGTAATCCGCCATTGCCAGGTAATCGCCGACGGCCTCGGCCACAAGGTGCAAAGAGGTGGCGGAAAACTCCGATCCCCTCTGGGCACCATGTCCCCAGACAGCTCCGTGGTCCATCAGTCCGAAGCGCTGATAGACATTCTGGCCGTCCATGATGTCCGATTTTTCAAAGAGCACATTGCCGCCTGAGTCGACGACTTTACCCGGATACGGGGGCAGCGTTTTTTTCATTGAGACGCCGCCGCCCAGGAGAACGACCATGGCAACAATAAAGCAAAGGATCGCTGACCACTTTAATGTTTTAAGTGACATTTGTCCCTCCTCTTTTAGCACTTAACAGTGGTTTAAAAAATTCTCACACCCCTTAGATTCAGTCTTAAATAATACCTCACAGCGAAAAGAAGTTTGACTTAGATCAAAAATTTGTTCTGGAGATAAAAAAAGGTTTCGATTTTCAGTTTATAACTTTGAGCGCAATGATCAATCCGGCGCTGTTACGACAAAGATGTGAACTTCACGGGGGCCATGCGCTCCGTGAACCATGGTGGCTTCGATATCGGCGGTTTTACTGGGACCGGATATAAAGGTCATACAATTGGTTAGCGCTTCTTTTTTAATTTGCGGATCCCATTTTAGCAAGGCGTAAAGTTCTTTTAAATCGGCAATAATCTGATTCAACTCGATAACGGCAACATGGATTGCCGGCACCAGAGAAACAGAGCGGGCCTGCCCCGCGCGTGTTCTCATCACCAGCGTCGCCGTGTCCGCCATGCAGAAATCGGCCGCAGTGACCCCGATGTAGGAATCAATGACGTGTCGGCGTATGCTTTCTGCGTCAGTCTCTTTCAGGTCGGTAAAAAATACATTCACATCTTGTTGAGACAGCGCCGCCGGCAGGCCCAGGTTTTCGATCAGCGGATGCGGCCAGGCCGCGACACTTTTTTTAGGGCCCCATTCGGGGTCGTTCGCCCGAACCAGATCGACGATACCGGCGCTCACCGAGTTGAGATCTTCGCAAGATTTAACCTCTAAGTTGATAGGCCCGGCAGCTTCGATAAGGGTTGCGAGCAGATTTTTTCTTTCCTCGGGCGTACGATTTTTTATCCGCTCCAGTATGGCCCGGGTTTCAGCAGACATCGCGCTTTTAAACAAATCCGCATCGCGCTGCGATGTTGCAATCGGTTTTCCCAACGCCATTTTAATTCGGTTAATAAATTCTTCCTGGTTCGCTGTGCTCATCTGATCTTTATACCTTTTTTCCAGCCCTGAACAAAACTTTCCTTCGCCAGAGGCCTTAGATCTCGCCCCTTTGTCCAACCATGCATCGGTGGGGGCAGCCGGCGAATCACACCGTCTTTATGCGTAAATAGCTTCTGGCCCGCTGCCGCCAATTTAAGGGCCGCATCGTACAATCTTCGCCTGCGGATAACCCATGACCAGACCTGCAGTAAGAATTTTTCTTTGCGGTCTGCCGGCGTCACTTTCCAGGCGGAATCTCCTTCGGCCAGCTTGGCCCGCAGCGCCAGCAACATCCGCGGGATATCGATATTGACCGGACATATATCCTGACAGGCACCACAAAGGGTTTCCCCCTGACAAAGATCCTTGGCGCGATTGATGCCTACCAGCAGCGGTGTCACCACCGCGCCCACAGGTCCGCAGTATACATAACCGTAAGCATGGCCGCCAATCTTGGCATAAACCGGGCACACATTCAGACAGGCGGCACAGCGGATACAGCACAGCATCTCACGGAATTCTGCATCCGCCAGAATCCGGCTGCGCCCATTATCCAGAATTACTAAATGAAACTCCTGCGGGCCGTCAATCTGGCCTGTGGATCGCGGCCCCCCGATATAACTGACATAGGTGGCCATATGCTGTGCGGCCGCACCGCGGCAAAGAAGTCTTAATAATATATCGTGATCTTCCAGCCCGGCGGCGACACGCTCCATTCCCATGATGGCGATATGGACCCTCGGCAGTGTTGTGGCCATCCGGATATTGCCTTCATTTGAAACGGTCGTAATATGACCGGTTTCAGCGCAGGCGATATTGCAGCCCGACGTGCCCATATCGGCAGCCAGAAATTTTTCGCGCAGGGCCTTCCTGGCAATCCAGGTCAAGCGGGGCGGATCATCGTCATAGGGGATATCGAGCTTATCGGCAAAGAGGCTGCCAATGTCATTGCGTGTCTTGTGAATGGCCGGTGCAATGATATGAGAAGGGGTCTCGCCGGCCAGCTGAATAATGTATTCACCCAGATCCGTTTCGGACACCTCGATGCCGGCTTCAACAAGCGCTTCGTTCAAGCGGATTTCCTCACTTACCATGGATTTGCCTTTAACCACCTGCCTGACCTTGTGTTTATGCGCAACTTCCAGGCAATAATTGACAGCGGACCGGCGGTCTTCAGCGAAATGGACGTGGCCGCCGTTTTTGCGAATGTTGGTGGCCAGCGTTTCCAGAACGATATCCAGATTTTCAATGGTCTGCAACCGGATATCATGGGCTTTTAAACGCAGATCCGGTCCTTCGGGAAGCCGGCGATAGCTCTCGGCTGTTGCCCGGCCGAAGCGATGCTGCAAATCGGCCAAGGCTTCCTGCAGAACCCGATTTTTAATGGCCTTTCTGGCCTCGGCCACATAATTTTCTGTCGCTATTTTTGACATTTTCTCTTTCTTTTTAGCTAGCCAGGATTTGCGCGATATGCATCACCTTAATTGAAGAGCCCATGCGGCTGAGCTTGCCTTGAATGTTCATTAAACACCCCATATCGCAGCCCACCACCGCATCAGCGCCGGTGTCAATAATGTTTTTGACTTTATCGCTTACCATGGCATTTGAAATATCCGGGTATTTAACCGAAAACGCGCCGCCAAAACCGCAGCAGTAATCAGAATTGTGCATTTCGATCAGCTCAGTTCCTAAAACATGACGGAGAAGCTTACGCGGCTGTTCTTGAACACCGATACCACGTAATAAATGACACGAGTCATGGTAGGTAACCTTGCCGTCAAATCGACCGCCCAGATCTACCACTCCAAGCACATCCACCAGATATTCGCTAAATTCATAAATTCGGCCGGCCAGGTTCTGGGCCCGCTGCAGCCACCGGGAGTCGTTTTGAAACAAGGATGCATAATGGTGCCGCACCATGTTCACGCAAGACCCGGAAGGGCAAACGATCTGTTCGGCATCCGCGAATACCTCGATAAAATGCTTGGCCGCAACCCGCGCAGATTGCCGGTAACCGGAATTAAAGGCCGGCTGTCCACAGCAGGTCTGATCGGTAGGGCAGGTTACCCCGATTCCCAGCCGACGAAAGACCTGTACCATGGTCTGCGCCACTTCAGGATAGATGGTGTCAACGAGGCATTGGATGAACAAGGTAACCGTTTTGCTGCTGCTCATGCGAACTGATCTCTCAATTTATCGTTACGGCAGAAAATTTTCCCGTGGTTAGAGATAAAATTAGATATCATCTATTTTTACCTATTAACAAATAACGAATACTGCCGAATTGGTTTTGAACGCAATTCGGATTTGATTTTGTCTGGAGCCTATAATGAAAGTTCATAAAAATCCAGCGCAAATTATTCGAGGCGTCGGATAGTTTTTCCAGGCATATTTCTCGACCGGCCCGCATGGGGCTCTGCTGCGGTCTGCCGCACCAATATACCTTGAGCCCAAAAAACCGTCGCGAGCCCGCTAAATTCATCGACCCTCAATTAATCCGAAAACGAAATGAACGGCCCGCTCCGAGGAACCATTGAAATACTTGCTTAAAAAATTATTTCTGGTATGATATTGAACAGTTAGGAGATTATGACAATGGCTGAACAAAGAGCCGCTCTATTAGAACTCATTGATAAAATAGAGCATCTGGGTCAGTTTCAGGACCGGATCGATTTCCCTTCAACCATCGAGCAGATATGGGAAGTCTTTCTAAAGGATGTGCGAACTTTTATCGAGATCGAAGTTTGTGCACTTTTTCTGGTCGATGACGCTACCCATGAGTTCGTTTTAGAATATGTGTTCCCGGAAAATAGTAAAGCAATCTGCAAAAAGGAAGTCGATTATCAGATTGAATGCGGCATCTTTTCCTGGATCATCAATAGGAGACAGCCGGCTTTGATTCCCGCGCTGGCATTTGAAAACGAAAAATCAATTGTCATGTTGCCCCTCTCCACGATTAAAAGAACACTAGGGGTCGTTCTGGTTAAGACCCCTATCAAGGAAAGCTTCATTACCCATGAAATTATAAAGCTGTTAACGATGCTGGCGAAGCAGTATTCTCTGGTGCTGGAAAATACCCTGCTCTATGACCGTTTGATGAAAAAACATGAATCCCTGGAAAAAGCCAACGGGGAAATCAGACTTTTATCCCGCAAAGATTCTCTGACCGGCTGCTATAATCGTGGCTACTTAAACGAACACCTGCCCCATGAGATAAAACGCGCATTGCGATATCATCACCCGCTTTCCCTGGCATTGTGCGATCTTGACCATTTCAAGAAGGTAAATGATACCTACGGGCACCTATGCGGTGACATGGTGCTCAAAGAATTTGTGGATTGCCTCCTGTCTCTGATCCGTTCCGACATGGACTGGCTCGCCAGATACGGAGGCGAAGAATTCTTGCTGGTTCTTCCTGAAACCAGTTTTAAGAATGCCAGCCGCCTGGCAGAAAGGCTGCGCAAGCAAATCTCAAAAAAGGTTTTTAATTGGGAAGGCGAAAAGATATCGATTACCGCCAGCTTCGGCGTAACCGGTTTTGATAAGATCCGGCCCGGCGAGAATTTTTCACTGGATGACCTGATTGAAATGGCGGATCAGTATTTATATCAAGCTAAAAATAAAGGTAGAAATAAAGTGGCGAGTGGACCTTTGTTGAACCGGGATTAACATTTAACGGTGATATTTTTTTTGTTTTTTGATCTTTTCAAATCCCTCTTCAACTACCGGTTGAATTTTGTCAAGCTTGATCGGCTTGGTAAGATAGTTGTCAAACCCCACCCGCTTTAATTTCTCCAGATCGTACAGATCGGCATAGCCGGTTAACGCAATGATGACGGACCTGGAATTCCGCTCTCGAATTCGCTGACAAAATTCGACGCCGTCCATATCAAGCATAATAAGATCCGTTATTATGACAGGAAAATCCTCTTTTTTCATAAGGGCAAGCGCAATCTCCGGGGATTCCGCTTCAGACACGGTGTAACCCGATTTCGTGAGAAGCTTATTTAACAGGTCTCTTTGAAAGTCCTCATCATCGACGACTAATATTTTCTTTTTCATTTGAAACACTCATTTTAGTTTGAGACATCTTCAATATTGGTATTAAACTTAACCCCGCAACCGTCGCGGATCGTTCGAACGACTTGCCCGCCCACTTTGACATAATCCCTGGATTTTGGCCGCATAAATGACAGCGTGAGTTGCTGACCGATGGAAAGAGGTTCCCGGGTTTCAATGAGTAATCCCCCTGAACTGATGTTTTGAATAAAACCGCTAAAAGCCCGATCCGATGTCGCGAAGTCTACCGGCATAAAATAGGGTTTCCTGGCAAATTTCCTTCTTCCCTGCGAATGCTTCTGTTCAAGCTCGCTTAAAAGGATGCGGCGGTCTTTAAACGGCATATCTAAAATGATCTCAAACAATCGGGCTGTTACAACGGAAATGTTAGGCTCCCTTGAATGTCTATCGGAAGGCTCCATAGCCGAGGTCCTCTGGTAATTGGGTTAGACCGCCATATAGGAATGCCGCTGAGATGTGACAAGAATTTGGTTTACATAGATAGATAGATTAAAATAAATTCCTCGTAATGTCAATTAAGGATAACGGAAAGTTAAATCGTTAAATTGTTGATTCGTTAAATAGTTAAAATGGATCCAACCCTCTGACGATTTAACTATTCGACCATTTACCGAATCGACCAAAACTGCGAAATCTGTGGGCCGCAAGCCGGCTGCCAGAATACAGTGGCTTGAGAAATCTTATTCAAGTAACTGCGCCCTTATTGCTTCCAACATCTCTTCCGTCACCCCCGCTTTTGATTTGAGATAATCGGCGGAAGATCCGTATTTTTCCTTTAAGTGACTGAGCAAGGCCTCGATGCAGTATTGCGGCGCCGTAAAATAAGGTGAAATTATTTTAGGATCAATACCGGATGACTCGAATTGGGCATAAATCCTGTCCAGTACATCGGCGATGAAGATATTTGATAGACCATGATCGCGGATGACCGTTTCTTCCGGAACCCCTAAAGCCAGAAGAATGAGCGCCGCGCAGGTACCTGCCCTGTCTTTTCCGCCCGTGCAATGAAAAACCAGCGCCAGCTGGCCCGGATTTGCCAGACGCCTGAACACCTCGCCCCAAACAGAGGCAAATTTGTCGATATTGATAATATAGCCGTTAATTAAAAAATCTCGGGTCAACCAGCTCGTATCCCCTCTTTTGAGCTTTTCAAATAAAGTCGTAGGGTTGAATTTTAGATTGCCGATCGGCAAATGAAGATACTCACCGGGCCCATCTCCCGGAAAGCGATCCGGTCTTTTTTGTGCTTCAGCCGGGGTTCGAAAATCGCAAACAGATTGAATTTTCAGCTGTTGCAAAAAAGCAATGTCGCGATCCGTCAGCCTGGACAAATGATCCGAGCGGAAGACTTTTCCCCACCTTATGCGTCTCCCTGTGGTTGTCTCATAACCGCCAAGATCTCTGAAATTAACCGTTCCTTCCAGAGGGAGACGTCGCTCACCGGTAATAATTCCTGCACTGTTTGCTGACATGATTTCAAAGTAGTGAGGGATATCCGGATTCAGTCCTGAAATGTCAGCGGCGGTCCGCCCTTCAATTTGTAAAAAGGGTTCGCCACGCTCTATCGTTTCCGGTGAATCTCCATGATAAATCGAGACGCGAAGATTTTTAAGGTGAGGTTTCCAGCTTATTCGCACGGCGTCTTTACCGGTGCGCTCAACCGCCACATCAAAAATGGACGAAGCATGATTAACGTCTGCCATCAAATTCTATCCCGGTAGGCATTCGGTTGCCCGTTTGAGTCTGTTGCGCCCGTTTTATTCGCAAAAATGTTTGATTCTATTTTTTCACCGGCTAACCGGCTAGCGGGCAACAGAACAAGGCGCTCAACCTCTATGTCTATTTCTTTTCCAGCTTAACCGCTATGGCGTAACGTCCGGGACCGACATAGATCAGGCCGAAGAAAACGGTCGCAAGTCCCAAAGACCAGAGCATAAGGGTGTTGTAGCCGATTCTAAAATAATTAAAAAAATATAATCCGAAAAGAATAAATAAAAGCGTGCAGGCCACCCTGAAAAAATAGCCGGTTACAAGGCTAAGCGCACTCAATGCTTCCAGAAGCAATATCGCAAAACCAAAGATCATTGGCGTCAAACCTATATTAATGAAGCCTAAGTCTGTTCCGACGCTTTTCCAGGAGTGGGCTCCGGCAAACAATTTAGGCAAAGCATGCAAAAACAGCACGGTTGCAAGGCCCAATCGCATGATGAGCAGGCCAAAATGTATTTTCCGATCCTGCGAATTAAACATCTTTCCCTCCAGCATATGCGTATGATCTAGTATTCCATATTGATAATATTTATCAACTAAAAATTAAACCCTTTTAGCTGGAAGGCTGGGAGGCCAGAAAGCCTGGAAGCTCCCAAGCTCAAGAGCCTTCAAGCATTCCAGCTTCCCAGCCGATTAGCCTTTTTTAGAGACCTGACACCTGACACCCGAAACTTGAAAGCTAAAGTAGAACCGTGTTTTGTAAATTACTTGCGGAACGCAACCCTAAAGGCGTTATCGCACTTTGACATAAAAAAAATAATGCCATATTATTGGCTGAACTAACTGAAAGGAGTGGAAAGCAATTTTTGATGAGCGCGTTTTGGGACTGGTGGCAGCACCTGCCGCAACATATAAGCCCGGTCATAGTTGAAATTGGCTGGTTTCGGCTTCAATACTATGGGCTGATGTACATTGTGGCCTTTGCCTTCACCTATTTTCTGGTCCTTTATCGCATTAATCATGAGGAACGCTTTGAGTTCTCAAAAAACCAGGTGAATGACTTAACCACATACGCCATCCTGGGACTCATTGTCGGTGCCCGGCTCGGTTATGTTTTGTTTTACAATTTATCCTATTATCTGCGCCATCCGCTCGAAATTTTTCTCCCGTTTTCGTTTTCGAACGGCTTTACCTTTACCGGCATTTCAGGCATGTCATACCATGGCGGTCTTATTGGAATATTGCTCGCCGTTTTTTGGTATATTCGCAAAGCCAGACTTAACTACTGGGATGTAATGGATTTATATGTGCCGGTGGTGCCGCTGGGGTATACATTCGGCCGGCTCGGAAATTTCATTAACGGTGAACTTTTCGGACGGGTAACCACATCACCGATCGGCATGTATTTTCCCCAGGCACCTGAAAAAGTGCTGCGGCATCCGTCCCAGCTTTATGAAGCCTGCTTTGAAGGAATTGTTCTGTTTATCATTCTGTGGCGCTTCCGCCAATTAAAAGTTCCTAAGGGGGCCATGCTGGCATTATACGTGATCGGATACGGTACGGTGCGTTTTTTCATCGAATACTTCCGTGAGCCTGACGCGCATTTAGGCTTTATTTTCCTATCTTTTACCATGGGGCAACTTCTTTGTGCCGCCATGATCGCCGGCGGTATGGGCCTGTATTTTTTTCTACGTCATATCGAACAGCGCGCACAGAAACCGTAAAGGCGGCACATGAAAAAAGAGCTTAACGGTATCAATCTGTTATATCCGACTCCGACAACCATCGTTGGCGCTATTGTTGAAGGCAGGCCCAACTTTATCACCATCGCCCACATCGGTATTGTCAATCACGCCAAACCTTTTCTGATATCCTTAAGCATGGGTAAACCCCACTACACCAATGCAGGTATCAAAGAAAACAAAGCCTTCAGCGTAAACATCCCATCGGAAGATTTGGTCGTCGCCACCGATTATGTAGGTCTGGTGAGCGGCAAGAAAGCAGATAAATCCGGTGTATTTGAAATTTTTTACGGCAAGCTGGAAACCGCCCCCATGATCAGCAGATGCCCGATTAATATGGCATGCAAACTCTTTGATATCTACGACACCCCTACCCATGATCTATTTATCGGTGAAATCGTCGAAACCTACGCAGAGGAATCCGTGCTAAAAAACGGCAAGGTGGATCTTGGCAGGGTAAAACCCCTCATGTTTGACATGAGCAGTGTGCAATACTGGTCGATCGGCCATACAGTGGCCAGATGCTGGAATGTTGGCAAAAAAATGAAACATAGATAATGGAAACCGTTCCCCGAAAAGAAATCCGTCGGCGCATTAGGAAGTTCCAGAAAGAACTGGCGGCCAATGATCTGGAAGGTGCTTTTATTCTGCAAAACGCAGATCGTTTCTATTTTACAGGGACCATCCAATCCGCTGTTCTTTTCGTTCCATCAAGCGGTGATGCCATTCTAATGGTTCAAAAGAATCTCAAGCGCGCACAGCTTGAATCTTCTTTAGACAATGTCATTCTGGTTAAAAACAAAAATCAAATTTCGCAGGTTCTTAATGATTTCGCAGTAAATCAATTAGCGACCGCAGGACTTGAAATGGATGTCCTGCCCGCCAACCTTTATATCGAATTTCAGGATAAATTTCCGAAATGTCGCTGGTTCGATGTCTCCGGCATCATTCGTAAACTGCGCATGATTAAATCAGCCTATGAAGTTGAACAGATTGAAAAGGCCACTGCTATTTTGCACACCGGTTATACCGAAATCAAAAAAATTATCCGTGCCGGTGTTACCGAACTGGAAATTGACGGGCATCTGGCCATGATCGCTCGCCGTGAAGGACACATGGGCATGATGCGAATGCGCGGCTGGAACCAGGAAATGACCCACGCCCACGTGCTGGCCGGTGATAGCGGCTCCGTTATTACATTTCTCGACAGTCCCCACGGCGGCACCGGCAACACACCGGCCATGGCCCAGGGCGCCGGATTTCGCAGAATTAAAACCAATGAACCGATTGGGATCGACTACGGTGTGGCCGTTAATGGTTACATCGCTGACCAGTTTAGAACCTATGTCATCGGAGAGCTCCACGACACGTTGAAAAAGGCGCACGCATGCTCCCGAGAAATTCATCTCCTATTAGCCCGGGAAGCAAAGCCGGGAGTTTCCTGTGCGCAATTGTATGATCGGGCATTTCAGAAAGCGGCAGAAGCAGGCTATGGCGACTTTTTTATGGGTTACGGCGAGGGGCAGGTGCAATTCATCGGCCACGGAATCGGCCTGGAGATCGATGAGTATCCCATCATTTCAGCACGCTTTGACGGAATTTTGGAGGAAGGCATGGTCTTCGCCCTTGAGCCCATGTTTGTTTTGCCGAACCAGGGTGTTGTCGGGCTGGAGGATGACTATCTGGTGACTTCCGATGGTTTGAAGCGGCTCACGCTTACAGAGCAGTCCTTGATCCAAATATGAAAAAACCCATCTTAAAAACTATCCAAAACACGGCGCCCTTTTGAAAACACGTCCCGGTTGACTCCCCGGGTTGTTTTCGTTATAGCCTCTGTAAAGCGTATCGCTATTTTGCAATATTAAAAGTTGTTTCAAAACCTCAGAAGGCGTTTTGAAACCACTTCTAACAGCTTTGGCGCGCGCTAGGCCCAAAGATTGAATCCGCGCCATTTGATGAAGGCAAATGCTGCTCGAATTAAAGGAATTAAATTATAAATATCCGGGATCCGTCAGCGCCGTCTTACGGGACTTGAACTGCCGCGTGACCGAGCCGGGGTTCCACGCCTTATTCGGGCCATCGGGGGTGGGCAAGACCACTCTGGCTAAAATAATTACGGGAGAAATTGGTGGCTTTGCCGGCGAGATCTCCACTCGCGGCACGGATCAGGTTCTGTATACGTTTAACCTGGAAAGACTTCCGGGATGGTACACGATTCAGGAGCACCTGCAAGAAATCACGCCGGCAAACAATAAGGATAAAATCAATGAACTGGTGGAATCCTTCGGGCTCCAATCCTGTTTGCATTCCAGGTTTGCCCAGCTTTCTCTGGGCCAGCAAAACCGGACGAATTTAACCCGCTATCTTCTACAGGACTTCGACCTGCTGATTATGGACGAAAGCCTGGCCAACGTGGACGAAATAACCAAAGAAAAAATAATTTTAAAAATCAAAACGCTATTTCCTGAGCGCTGTTTTTTATATATATCCCATAACGTGGTTGAGGTTTCAAAATTTTGCAAACAGATCCTTGTTCTGCGCAGCCAACATAAAAAGCCCCAGGCAGTCTCCCTTCAAGGTCTAGACTTTAGAGACGGTCGTGCTCTGAAAAAAATGGAGCTCGAACAAAGTATGCTGGAGATTGTAAATGCTTCATAGGCGCATTTATCAATTTTTGATCATCTATTTTATCGGCCTGGTTGCCCTGATGCTGGTAAAATACGGCTTGAATCTATCCGATTACACCATCCCCGGTGTTAATGAAATCTGGAACACCTGCCGCCGGTATTTCGGGTTATACTTAACAGCCGTAATCAATACGCTTGCCGTCGCGATCTTAGGCCACATATTGTCCATTTGCATGGCTACGGTGGTGGGAATTATCGGTCGATTGACCATCTGGATCGGCTCGTTTATCCGGGTGGCCGCGTATAACATCCAGGCCTATCCCATCGTGGCTGTGGCGCCGATTATCTTTATTTTATTGGGCGACGGACTTTCCTCGCGTCTTTTAATTGCGGCCATGATTTGTTATTTTCCTTTGCTGCTGTCTTTCATCGGCATATTTTCCGAGCCGGTGGCGGAAATTGAGCACTTTTTTGATTCCACGCTAAGGATGAACTGGCGCCTGCAAGTAAAAATCCGTGCCTTTGAAAATATCCACAAACTGGTTACGGTCATCGTGGGTAGCGCAACCCTGGCCATGGTTGGTACGATTGTTGCCGAATTTATTGCGGCAAACGCCGGGATCGGGTACAGTATCCGCATTGCCCTGTATCAGAGCGATCTATCAAAAATTCTGGTGGCGCTTTTTTTAATCGGCGTATGCACATCATTATATCTCGTTTTCCTGGAGCGGCTTGGATGGTTTATTAAAAAACGGTTCGGCAGCATTTAACGCAAAGAAAGCAAAAGTTTGATTGAATTTGGCTTTGATTGACACGACCCAAGGGAGGTAATCAATGAAGCAACAACTTCAAAAAAAAATCAGATGGCTGGCAGCAGGCGCAGTTCTTATGATAATAATAGGAGGTTGTGCTCAGGAGGCCGAAAAACCCCTGGAGGAAGTGAGTTATCGCCTCAAGTGGCTTTTTAATGTCAGCGTGGTGGGCGATCTTTACGCCAATGACGCCGGATTATTTGCCAAAAATGGTCTTAAGGTAAACGTAAAACCGGGCGGCCCTGAAAAAGATGCCATCAAGGAGCTCGAACTCGGCCATGCCCAATTCGGGGTGGCGTCGGCCGACCAGGTCATTCGTGCAGTTTCCAAGGGTGCACCGATCGTGGTCGTCGCCCAGCTTTTCCAGACCAATCCCTTGCATTGGATATATCGGCCGGATAAAACGCCGCTGAAAACGCCGCAAGATCTTAAAGGCAAGACCATCGGCATCACCTTCGGCGGCAATGATGAAACCGTCATGCGCGCACTGCTGGCCAAATACGACATCAAAGAAGATGAGGTGAAGTTCTTCAGCGTGCGTTATGACTATACGCCTTTCTATAAAGGTGAAGTCGATCTCTGGCCGCTTTATCGCAATGCCCAGGCGCCGATTATCGGCGCTAAGCTTCAACAAGCCGGAGAATCGTTTGACCTGATGGATCCCAGCAAAATGGGTATTCGATTTGTGGCGAATTCTGTCGTCACCACCCGAAAAATGCTGGAGGAACGCCCCGAAACCGTCAAAAACTTCACAAAAGCGCTGCTTCAGGGCTGGCATGAAATCCTTGACCCGTCCCGCAAAGAGAAAGCAATTGAAACGGTTTTAAAGTACGACAAAGAAACCCCTGAGGAAATTGTTCGCCAACAGCTGCAGGCCACACGCATCCTGATGATGCCGACAGCGGATTTTGAGTTCGGGAAAATTGACACCGATGCCTGGAAACAAACCGAGGAGATCATGCTTTCCCAAAAGCTCATCCCCGTACCTGTATATGTGGAAAAACTGCTGAAGCCTGTTGGCGCAAAATGAAGCTCCCTGTAGTCCGCCTCCGACGGACAGGGTATACAGGTGACGGTGAATAAAAAGTCTAAAGGAGAATTCAAATGATAAAGGCGGTCGGTCATCTGGGGATTGTCGTCAAGGATATCGAGGCAAGTTTAAAGGCACTATCTAAAGTTATCGACATTCAATCTCCGGCCGTAAAAGAGTTTCCGGAAAAAAAAATGAAATGCGCTGTTGTCGAATGGGGCGGAATCGGATTGGAGTTTATCCAGGATTTAAATGAGGATGGAATGATGGCCCGGTTTATCAAAGACAAAGGAGATGCCATTCATCATTTCTGCCTGCTAACAGATAACATTGAAGACGACGTTGAAGTCCTTAAGCAACGCGGGATCGAAATGCTCGATCAGAAGCCAAGGATCGGTTTGCGCGGCAAAAAGATTGCCTTCACCAAACCCAGCGCCTTAAACGGGATTAGCATTGAACTATCCGAACCCTAACAAAAGGAAGAATCAAAATGGCCAAACGAAGTGATTTAATGATCCAGGGCCCCGAAAGGGCACCCCACCGATCGCTTTTAAGAGCGGATGGATTCACAGACTGGGAATTGGACCGCCCGATTATCGGCATTGCCAATTCGTTTAATGAAATTATACCGGGGCACATGCATCTGGACAAACTCGTAGATGCTGTCAAGGCCGGTATTTACGCCGCCGGCGGTACGCCGCTGGTTTTTAATACGATCGGTATTTGCGACGGTATCGCCATGAACCATGAAGGCATGAAATATTCACTTCCCAGCAGAGAGCTGATCGCAGACACGATTGAAACCATGGCTGTCGCGCATCCCTTTGATGGCCTGGTTCTGCTGGCTTCCTGCGATAAGATTATTCCGGGCATGCTGATTGCGGCGGCCCGGCTCAACATCCCTTCTATTTTTCTCTCCGGAGGTCCGATGCTACCGGGGAAAATCCACGGCAAAGACACCGGCCTGGATAAGGTCTTTGAGGCGGTCGGCCGTTTCACAAGTGGAAAAATTTCAGAAGAGGAACTGCATACATATGAATGTGCCGCCTGCCCCGGTGCCGGCTCCTGTTCGGGAATGTTTACGGCCAATACAATGAACAATCTGTCTGAAGCACTGGGCATGTCGCTGCCGTATAACGGCACCGCTCCCGCCGTTTTTGCCGAGCGCATATGGTTGGCCAAAGAAACCGGTTATAAAGCGGTGGACCTGGTCAAAAAGGATCTCAAGCCGCGGGATATTATGACCAAAGATGCATTTCACAATGCCATTGCAGCAGATATGGCGCTGGGGGGGTCCACCAACACGGCCCTGCATATCCCGGCGATGGCGTACTATGCCGGATTAGATCTCACCCTCAGGGACCTTGACCCCTTTACCGCTAAAGTTCCCCACCTGACCTCTATCGCTCCGGCAGGTCCTCATCATGTCGTGGACCTTTTTTATGCCGGCGGTATTCCGGCTATTCTAGCCGAACTGCAAAAAGCCAAGCTCATCAAGGAAAACCCGCAGACAGTCTATGGGAAATCTGTGGCCGATATGCTGACGGAAATCAAAGCCGGGGTAAAGGATTACGAGGTCATTCGTTCGATTGAAACGCCGGTTCATCCAACCGGAGGGCTGGCCATCCTCAAGGGTAACCTGGCTCCCGAAGGCGCCATTGTTAAACAGGCCGCGGTGGCTGAGGAGATGCTGACCCATTCCGGTCCGGCCCGAATTTTTGACTCCGAAGAAGCGGTATTTAAAGCCATCATGGATGCCAAAATCAAAAAAGGTGAGGTCATCGTCGTCCGTTATGAAGGGCCCAGGGGCGGACCCGGCATGCGCGAAATGCTATCGCCGACATCTGCACTGGCCGGCATGGAAATGGACAAAGATGTGGCCCTGATCACCGACGGTCGGTTTTCCGGGGCGAGCCGGGGAGCAGCCATCGGGCATGTCTCGCCGGAAGCCGCTGCAAAGGGGCCCATAGCGGCCCTGCGGGAAGGCGATATCATCGAAATTGATATCCCCCGCAAAACACTCAACGTTCAGCTAACCGATGAGGAGATCCGCCAAAGGCTTGATGCGCTGCCGGAATTTGAGCCCAAGATAAAAACCGGCTACCTGGCCCGCTACGCGCAAATGGTTTCCAGTGCAGATAAAGGCGCGGTCTTCCAGCGGTAACTTCGGTGCCATTTTATTTCCTCACCGCAGAGACGCAGAGTTCGCAGAGATCATTTTTTCTTGGTCTGATTTCCTGAGAGGTTTTAAGTTTTTCGTCATCTCAACGAAAAACTTAAAAATATTTCTCTCTGCGATCTCCGCGTCTCTGCGGTGATTAAAAATTGAAAGCAACACCGGAACCCCAAGTATGAACACTGAAGACCTATAAAGCCGTTAGGTCAATTAATTTTTAAGCATTTTACAAAAAGAGAGAAATTTAGCGCCAATGATAGTGGAGGTTCAGTGATATCGGCGCCGGCTGTATCCAGCGGTTGGTGCTGCCTTCGTAAAACCATTTATCCGGAAAGCCGCGCCGCCGGGTGAACGTCGGATTTTCTGCCCAATCCATCATTTGCTCATAGGCTTTATGGACTTTGCGAAATACAGCTGCATCGCCGCCCTGATCCGGATGATGGCGTTTTGCCTGCTGGCGGTATGCGCTTTTAATAATATTTTGCAGCTCGGGTGAACCCAGATCCGACCGATTGAGCTTAAGAAAAGTTAACGACTTGGCCATGCGAGCCGGCTCCACGATTTCGAAGGGTTTGATGGAAGAGGTGGCGTTTTTGCTTTTGGCACTTTCGAGAATATGCTGGGTCGCAATGTAGCGTTTATTGGTCCGACGTTTCTCAGCCCACCATGCATTTCCGAGTACATTGGCCATCGTGTAAAAATCCTCAGCCGGCTTTTTACCGGGAGTCCGCGGGAAAATAAAACTGAATAAACTTACCGCTCCATAAGGAAGTACGTCCATAAAAATCATGGAGGTCGTAAAATAAAAAGTCGCAAACTTGGTATTCAGCGCCCTTAACAGACCGGTCCGCATATTCAGGTTATAGCGAAGCCTTTGCCGGCATTCAATTGAACAATATTTCCGCCTGCCCATATTCTCATTCGTACCGCAGGATAAGCAATGGTTATTGGCTCTGATATGGGACGCAAGAATATATGCTTTGTCAGTCTTTTTCATCGGAACGAACTTCAAAAATATGGTAAATTTAAGCGGACTTTTATCATAGCATGTTAAGCGCTTGGTGGTCAAAGGCGCGAACGGCCTTGTCCGGTTTCTAAAAGTTAAAAATGAAGTTTCTTATTTTGACTTGCTGTTCGACGTCTTATCTTGTAAAAATAGTATTTCGATACCCAGACTTTTGGGATCGTTTTCAAAAGACAAACAGAAAGGGCTAAGAAAAAATGACTCGAAAAACTCCGTTGAGAATGCTTGCCTGGTTGCTGATCATCTTATTCCTGTTATCCGCCTGTGCCGGGCGCAAGCTGGAAGTTGAATCTATCCCAAAATCAGGACACCCGCAGGTACTGATTGATAATCTGGAGAACGACCTTGCACTCGCACGCAACGAGCGCATAAATGTATTGTCACCGACATGGTTTTCCAAAGCGGAAGCTTCGCTCAAGGAAGCCAAGAAACTTCTGGACGAAGGCGCTGAGCTGGCGAAAATTTTCGACCATGTTGCCACCGGTCGCGCACAGCTGCGCCGTGCGCAAGAAATCGCAGCAGTATCAAAAACCACCCTTGGCGATGCCATCAAAGGTCGCGAGCTTGCACGCGATGCCGGCGCTTCCGCACTCGGTAAAGATTATACGCAGGCAGAGGATGAATTTTTAGAACTGACCCGCGCGATTGAAAAAAACAACCTGGGTTATGCCCAGCGCAACCAGGCTGAAGTGGCCGAAAAATTCCGCCAGCTGGAAGTAAGGGCGATAAAAGTCCGCACCATCGGTGAAGTCCGCAATTTGCTCAAAATTGCAGAAAAACAAAAATCAGATAAAACGGCTCCGGAATCGTACACAGCCGCCTTAAATAAATTGACGCAAGCCGATGCCTTTATCACCGAAAATCCTTACGATAAAGAGCAAATGGGCAAATTGGCCAAGGAGGCATTGTTTGTGTCGCGGCGCCATCTGCAGATTGCAGCGGAAACCAAAAAAATACAGGAAATGGGGCCGGAACAAATCGCCCTGTGGATGGAAGGAGCGCTACAAAAAACAGCCGGCACCTTATCTGCACCGGATATGCGGGATCAGCCGTTTGATAAACAAATGGAAAATATTCTGGCAACGATTTCCGCCCAGCAAGCCGATTGTGAATTCACGGTGAAAAAAGCCAAAGAACAGCAAATTGAAATCAGCGACTTAGAACAAAAAATCGCATCGCTGGAGGGACAGAGCCGCAAGCAACAGGAACGTTTAATGGCACAGAAGCGTCTGAACCAGCTGTTCATAGAAGTACAGGGTTATTTTAATCCCGATGAAGCCGAGGTGTATAAGAGAGAAAACCAGCTGATCATCAGGTTAAAGGCCATGCATTTCCCCGTCGGACAATCCGTGATCATGCCGGAAAATTATGCGCTGCTCGGCAAAGTCCAGCGTGCGATTCGGGCTTTTGGTGAACCGGATGTCATCATCGGTGGACACACAGACAGTACCGGGCCGGAGCCTATAAACGAGCACCTGTCCCAGCAACGGGCGGACGCCGTTCGCCAGTATCTTGTTGCCAACGGAACCTTACCCTATGATAAAATCATCGCCGTCGGATATGGTTCGATGCGCCCCCTGGCAACAAATTCAACCGAAGAGGGCCGGGCGACGAACCGGCGCATCGACGTTACCATTGCACCTGCGGTCCAAAAATTTCAGTAAACCCGATTAAGAAATTACACGTAATATTATAATGACGACCCGCTGCTCGGCATAGAGATTACAGCTAACCGCCGATGGCGGGTCTATTTTTCGCCCCAAGCCTGACATGCCTAACAGGATTTTGCATCATGTTTTGACTTAAATCAATGACCCAGCACCACGCATTCGTCTATGCTGCTGGATAAAAACAGGAGGTTACAATGAAGCAACTTAATCTTTATGAAGAAAACGACTTTTCCGAAAAGGCATTTAAAAAGCTTCTGGTGCACGATTCTCCCTATTTTAAAATACTTAATTTCAATTTCAAGGCCGGCCAGGAGTTGCCGGTTCATAGCCATGACATCGACGGCCAGCTGAGCCTCGTGATCCTTGAAGGCGAAGGCGAATTTTTGGGGGACGGTGACACGACGATGCCGGCAAAACCCGGAGATGTCGTCATCAGCGAAATCGCCGAACCTCACGGCTTGCGCGCCAAAACCGACCTCAGGCTGCTTGTCACCATCGCACCGCCGATATGACTGAGCGAAACCGCTCAATGTCCGTTGCACGTCGTATGTTGTCCGTGGCAATTTAAAAAATGATCTTTTCACAACGGACCACGGACGAATGACAACTGACGAATTGAGCTTGGCTCAATTTATTCAAATTTTTTTTTCGATGATCGGGATTAGCAGCTTTTGGGAGGGCACAAGTGTGTTGAAATCAAGATGGACATTATACTTTTTGATCAGCCAGAGCGGAACCTCAAATTCTTCGAGTGAAAGATTCCAGATTGTATCACCTTTTTTGATGTAATAGAATTTTACCTTTTCGACACGATAGGAAGCAAAAAAATCTTCGCTCAGTTCTTTATGAAACTCAAATCTTTTTTCTTCAAATTCTTCTTTGGAAACTCGGTGCAATGGAATTTTTATCTGCTGAGCAACACGGATGACTTTTCCGTAGGGAAAACCATTTAAGCGCCTAATCTCCCAGGCCGTAATGCCCAGCCATTCGGCATAATGCCCCAGGGTTTCTTCTACTTCTACCCGAATGGTGCCGATAGGTTTGCCCTGATGGTACCGGATACGCCCAATCGCAAAATTCCCTTGTAAGATTTCCGGATTAATTTCGGGCACCTGATCGGCAGGCCGGGCTGCATTGACAGCCAACTCCGGCAAGGTTGCTGCTGCGGGCGTTTCTTCTGCCTGTTTTTGATCCTGAGGCACTAAAGTCGCGCGTTCCTCAGCAAGATCTTCTTCCACTCCGGCCAGCACCGGGAGTTCCGCTTTGGGGGTCTCGCCTTTTGCCGGTTCAACCGGCGGGATTTCGGGGGTGTTCTTCTCCTCACTATCGTATGGCATTTTGTCGGCAAGAACCGGGGGCAATTGACTCTCGGTCTTCTCCTGCGCTGGCTGCAAAAGCCAAGAATCCGGAGCCATTTTTTTCTGCGCTTTTCCAGATTCAGCGGCTGCGTTCATCGCGAGCACCATATCAACTGTCGGGTGCGTTAACGGCTGCGCCGCAGTCGATGGCGATTGCCGGGATTTCGCTTGATTTTTTTCATCAATTTTTCGGCCTTCTCTCCTGGCAAGCCGAATCGGTTTCTCATCAGGCAGTGGAATCCGCAAATTTTGGTTCACGTAGATGGTGGCATGAGAATCCAAATTATTGGCTGCAATCAGGTCGCGCAGCCTAACTCTGTGCATGCGGGCAATTTCTCCAGCCGTATCGCCGCCTTGAACCGTGTAAATGCGACTGCGTTTCTGGTAGCTTTTAAAAATTTTCGGCGCCAGCTCAGCCATTACACTTTCCCAGTTTTGACCGGGTCGGGCCGGTAGCCGCAGGCGAAAGCCTTTCGGTACATATTTTTGCCCGCAAATGACAGGATTTCGCAAAGCAGGATTCAATTCGCGCAGGACGCCAAGCTCCAACTTCAGCTGCCGTGCGATTTCCGGCAATGAGCCGTATCCGGCCATCGCCACTTCCTGACTTTCTGAGGGCTTATCCATAGCAAGCGCACCAAAATATTGCCGATAATTTTGCGCTACCTCACTGGCGGCTAAAAATTCTGAGTAAAAGTTTCGGGACGCAAATTTAAATATCCGGCTGCGGTATTCTTTGAATATGGCTTCATAGCCGCCTTGACGCCTTTGGGCGCGCAGCATGCCGGCGATGCCGTGGTTGTAAGCCGTTATGGCCATCGGCCAGTTCTGAAGTTTTTCGAAATTTTGCTTCAGCAATCGCGCAGCGGCGAATGAAGAAAGGATGGGATCCCGACGTTCATCTACCGCATAGCCGACGGTCATAAATTGTTTACCCGTCGAACGGGTAAACTGCCAGATGCCGGCTGCACCAAATTTACTATAAGCCTTGGGGTTAAAAGACGATTCCACATGGGGCAGATAGGACAATTCCACCGGCAGGCCCGCATCACGGAAAATTTGTTGGATCTTCGCCAGATACGCACCGGATCGAATGATGCCCTGACGGAACGGATCTTTCTGACCGACCTGACATCGCAGATTGTGCATCGCAGTCCGAAAATCGGACCGCCTCGCTTCAGTGCCAAATAAATTGGCCACGCGCTTTTCCTCTGGTGTTTCAGGGGATTCGCCGCGGACGAGTTTGGCCAGAATCAGTTTGTATTTCTTTTTGGCCTTTTTAATTCGATTTCGATTAATTTTTCTGTTGCCATGATGATTGCGGTCCTTGAGCTCAATGACCTCATAGGTGATATCCAGATTGCGATTATCATGAATGACACCCTGGGTGGTTGAATATTCCGTATAGATCTTTTTCCAGAAAGAAATGTTAGGGCGAATGCTGTCATATACCGGAAAGGTATTGGAAGCGATATCAGCGCCAGCATGACCGCTGCATAACGCCAGCGCCAGGGGTAAAATTGATAAAATAAAGGTTTGGGTCCGAATATTTTTCATGGGCTCAGATATTTTGTGGTCAAATACCGTAGTTTTGAAGCAAAATCCAAGCCAAAATCCGCTGACATCAATAATTTATATTATTTCATTTAGTTATGACTTTTTGCAATTCTCCTTGCCCCACGAATTCTGGAAAAATTTTAACATGATTCAGTAAATTATGCCCCAATCATACCCATTGGTAGCAATGGTGATAATATTTCGGATGGTGGCTTATAAATCTTGCAGATACTTGTTTGGATTTTGCATAAAACTTTTGTAGACTTGAAAATGCTCGGTTTCTTCATAATCGATCTGCTCTATAGATGACCGCCCGAAGCTGTATATTTTAGCGCCGGGACACGCCAGCAGAATCGGTGAGTGGGTGGCGATGATAAACTGGGCGTGGCCGGCATGGCTTGTTTGTCTGAGCAGTTTCAGCAAATCGATCAGGCTGGCCGGAGAAAGGGCGGTCTCCGGTTCATCCAAAAGATAAAGTCCTTTAATTTTAAAACGTGCTTTAAAAAAAGACATCAGGGATTGACCATGGGATTGAATCATCAACGATTTGCCGCCAAAATATTTAAGTAGGCCGGGATCCATGCTCGCCCATTCATCCACGATTTGAGCAAAGTTTTTAAAAATTTCGGAAGCAAAAAAAGAGCCTGGAACGGTATTTTGAGTCCACTCGACCTCAACGGCCTTATAAAATTCAGTCTCATAAGGATTGTATTGAAATCGCGCCCGAAGTTCCCCCCGCCATATGTAAATGCCGCAGCGGTGACTTATGGCCTGTAACAGGGTCGACTTACCCGTACCGTTTTCGCCAACAAAGAAAGTCACCGGACAATGCACATCGACGGCGCGTGAATCACGAAAAATGTGAAGATTAAATGGATAGCGGTCGTGGATGGGGAATCTTTGAGGAAAAATACAAACTTGCTTAAGATGCATCCGTATTCTCCTGTAGCGCACGTTAAATTTGGTTAGAATTCTCGGATCATGATTGGTTGTTTCCAAACCGGGTGCTTCGCACCCGGTTCCAACCGCAAAATAGAGCCTATCACCATTTCAAGTTTGAAGACAAAAATCAAGCTTTTAGATTAAGAATAAATTTTTGGTTGACAGGTGCCCCCGCATTGTGAGATTTTTCATTAATTGCAATGGGATAGCCAGCCACGGGAGCTTCAAATCGCAGCCCAGGTCTTTTGGCTCTGCAACAGGACCTGATCCGAATGCAGTTGTCCAGCCGCTTTGATTATCCTAACATGCGGCCCACACCGGATGCTATCAATATTACTTAAGTTGAGCCGCTCTGATAATACCGCATCGGGTGGCCGTGAGGTATGTGTCCTGATATGTCAAATCCTTACCAGTTTTAAGGGAGAAACCAATGGCCATACAAAAACTATTGCTACCCTATAATTTCACTCGTCTCGATCAAAAAGCGTTAGATTTTGTTATCCGAACCTTTGGGGAAATAGAGGACATTGAAGTAACCGTATTTAACGCTTACACAGCTGTACCTGAGATTGAGACGGACGCGAGTTCTGTTACGAGCAAACTGAAGGGGAGTCTAACTTACCTTTCCCAAAAGATTGCCGAACAGCAGGCTGAACTTAATATGATCAAGCAGACACTCGTGGAAAACGGATTCGCGGATGACCTTGTTCATACTGTTTTCCAGCCTCGCAAAAAGGAGGTAGCAGCCGAGATTATTGATATTGTCACGAATAATAAATTCGATATCATTGTCATCAGTCACAAACCCGGCAGGGCAACCCGGTTTTTTACCGGAAGCAGATATAGTAAAGTGATCTCGGCTTTAAAGGACGTAACCGTCTGCGTCGTATCCTAGCGTCGATTTAAAACCGCTGGTCCTGTGTCGGCAAAATGTCTTTACAGCCGTTGACATCGTTAACCTTTTTTAGGTTTGAAGCACGGTTTAAACAACAAAGGAGGAATTTCATGCCTGTCGAAGAAAAAATTGATATCGATATTTTTAAGGTTGTCTTCAGAGCGATCGCTGAATCGGACGACCTGGAAATCATGGCCCATCATCTGACCCAACTTCTGATCGCGGCCCTTGAGATTAAAGGATGCACCTTGTTTGCCATAAACCCGGAAACAGAAGAGTTGGAAATACTAGCAAGCTCCGGATTGAGCATGAAATACTTAAACAAAGGGCCTTTATTAGCAGGAAAAAGCATTGGCGCAACCTTAAAGAGAGAGCCGGTCGTCATTCGAGATGTGGAAACAACCGACCGCTTGCAGTACCCTGAAGATGCCAGGAATGAAGGCATCGGCGCGATCATATCGGTACCCATCATTTTTAATAATAGCGCCATCGGCGCCTTGCGGCTGTATCACCATAATGCGTGGGAAATTTCGGAGAAAGATGTGGACTCCCTGCTGGTGCTGGCCGAAAACATAGGATTGGCCATGACGTATACAGAACTTCTGAATGCGGTAAAAACAATACGGAACACACTGAAAGATATAGAGCCAATCGGGGTGGAACCCACCTAAGGCACGAATTTCTCTATCGAAATACAGGAAAATGCTTAATTGACATGCAAGAAACCAAGCAACAAAATGGGTCGCCCGAAGTCCGGGCGACAAAATTAAAGGCTTATTTTGCCAGATATGAGGGGGCTATTATCGCATACAGTGGCGGTGTCGACAGTGCCCTGCTGGCATATGTCGCGCACCTGGCATTAGGAAACAAAATGCTGGCCGCAGTGGCAGACAGCCCGTCGCTTTCACGCAGGGAATATCGCCATGCGTTGAATTTTGCCCGAACCCATAAAATTCCGCTTCAAATTATTCAAACACAGGAAATGCAAAATCCGTTTTACGCGGCCAACCAGGGCGATCGCTGTTACCATTGCAAAAAAGCTCTATTTGAAAGAATTGATGAGCTGCGCAATCAACCCGGAAATCCGTTAAGTGATTCTACCTGGCCCATTTTTTACGGCGCCAATCTTGATGATCTCGGAGATTACCGGCCGGGAATCCGGGCAGCCGACGAGGCTTCGATTCTGGCACCCTATGTGGAATTGAATATGGACAAAACCGCAATCCGTGCCGTCTGCGACTTTTTCGGCCTGGAGATTGCCGCCAAACCGGCCATGCCGTGCATGGCCAGCCGAATTGCCTACGGCCAGGAGGTCAGCGCAGAGAAACTAAAACAGGTCGAAGACGCTGAGGATTATCTTTACAATATCGGATTCCGGGTATTGAGAGTTCGGCATCACGGCGATACGGCCAGGATCGAAATCTTACCCCGGGATTTTGGGCTTGCCATGCAGCATCGCGAAAACATCGCTAGAACGCTTCACGAATTGGGCTTCCTGCATGTTTCGCTTGATTTGGACGGTTTTAAAAGCGGCTCGCTCAATGCAGCCCTTGAAGACAAATAAAAAGGGCTATGCCTTCTGTATATGTAAGCGTTATCAAAACACAGCATTTGCTTAAATTCTGTTTAGAAATCCGAAGCACGAAATCCGAAACAAATTCAAAATCATAAATTCGAATGTTCAAAACGTTTTAGATTTTGTGTCATTTGATATTCGGATTTGTTTCGTATTTCGATATTCGAAATTAGAATTTTTATGATTCAGGTTGAAATTTAAAGATAGGATAGTTCTCCAGGATAGGGATGGCATGAAGAAAAAAAGAACCAGCGTGGCCGTGGGCCTTAGCGGTGGCGTGGATTCTTCGGTAGCTGCGGCGCTGCTGCGCAAGCAGGACTATGATGTTTTCGGCGTTACCATGGAAATATATGACGGTTCCGTTATGCCCAGCGCGTCTGCCACACATGCCTGCTACGGCCCCGGTGAAAAAGAGGATGTCGCGACCGCTGCTGCCATTAGTGAAAAACTCAATATGGCTTTTCATGCAATTGATCTGCGGCAGGAGTACAAAAGGCATGTGATCCATTACTTCAGAAACGAATATCTCAAAGGTAAAACCCCAAATCCGTGTGTTGTCTGCAACCAGAAGCTCAAGTTTGGCTTCCTCTTAGAAAAGGCCAGGCAGGCCGGTTTGGATTTTGATTATTTTGCCACCGGCCACTATGCCCGGATTGAAAAATCCGGCAGTCGGTTTTTGTTGAAACGGGCTGCGGATCTCTCGAAAGATCAAACCTATTTTCTTTATGGTCTTACGCCGCAACAACTTGCACATACGCTTTTTCCGATAGGCGATCATACCAAACGGGACGTCAGAAAAATTGCGCGCTCGCTGGGGCTGGAAACAGCAGATCGTGAAGAAAGCCAGGATTTCATTGACGGCGGGGATTATTCAATCCTTTTTGATAAAGACGAAATTCAAGTAGGCGAAATTGTAAATGAAGCCGGTCAGGTCCTTGGAATGCACCGGGGGATTATTCACTATACCATCGGTCAGCGCCGCGGTCTTGGCATCGCTTCCCATCGTCCGCTGTATGTCAGTCGAATTGATGCCGACCACAACCGCATTGTCGTCAGTGATCATGAAAACCGATCAAAGGGCCTGGTGGTCACTGATTTAAATCTGATTGCCGTTGATCGGATTGAAGAACCGCAGCAAGTAAAGGTCAAGATACGTCTCAAGCACAAGGAAGCGGATGCAACCGTATATCCGCCGGATGGTAATCAAACGAAGATTTTATTCAAAGAACCGCAGATGTCGGTTACTACCGGGCAGTCCGCAGTGCTTTATGCCGATGATATCGTCCTGGGCGGCGGTATTATCACAAGCGCTCTCTGATCTTGTCTGCGTGGGGCCGGTTTTATAATGTTGTGTCCCTCAAGCAATTTACAAAACACGGTTTTATTTTAGGCTTCTTGTTACTGGCTGCTGGCCGACCCGGAGACGAGCAGCCAGTCACCAGAGACCAGTTGCCAGTGGCCAGCAGCGAGCGCCCAGAAACCTGTAAAGAACTCAACTGACTTAAAATATACCAGGGAAACATGGCAATAGCCGCAGCTGCAATCTTTTTTGTTGACACATATGCCACAATGTAACAAATTAAGGGACGAGGGATAAAATATTAAAAAAGGTTGAGGGACGGGTTTTATGGAAAGCAAAGAGTTTAAGGAGCTCCGAACAAAATTAAAAAAGACCCAGGCTCAAATGGCCCAGCTACTGGGCGTATCGCTAAAGGCGGTGCACAGCTATGAGCAGGGCTGGCGCAAAGTGCCGGGTGCTGTCGAGCGCCAGATGTATTTTTTAACCGTTAAGCAGAATACTAAAAACAGGAAAGTGAGAGCATGTTGGCAGATAAAAAATTGCAGTCCGGAGCAGAAAACCAAATGCCCGGCCTGGGAATTCGGCGCCGGAGAACTCTGCTGGTTTATCAATGGAACCATTTGCGATGGCACCGCCCAGAAGAACTGGAGAGAAAAAATGAAGATATGCCGGACCTGCGAAGTATTTGAGCCGCTGATAAGATAAGCTGCCCGCCGCAGATCATAAACCCTTTCTCGAAAAACGACCCGCCGCGACAAACATCCGTCAGCGTATCCAATATTTCCAAATTTTAGATAAAAAGAGGTTATAAAAATGAAGAACAATTACAAATTTGAAACACAGTGCTTGCATGCCGGTCAGGAACCGGATCCGACTACTACCGCCCGTGCGGTGCCGATTCACCGCACTTCTTCTTACGTGTTTAAAGACACCGAACATGCGGCTAGCCTTTTTGGACTCAAGGAACTGGGCAACATTTACACCCGTATCATGAACCCCACCCAGGATGTTCTCGAGCAGCGGTTGGCCGCCCTGGAAGGCGGCACAGCGGCGCTGGCTCTTTCATCCGGCACGTCGGCGGTGTATTATGCAATCATCAATATTTGTGCCGCCGGGGATGAAATCGTTTCGGCCTCAAATTTGTATGGTGGCACCTATACGATGTTTGATTGTATTCTCCCACAATTTAATATCCGGGTAAATTTCGCGGATGCCAGAGATCCGGAAAATTTCGCCAGGGCGATCACCGAAAAAACAAGGGCGATCTTTATCGAGACGATCGGCAACCCGGTACTGGATTTTACGGATATTAGCGCTGTCGCAAAGGTTGCCCACAATCACAATCTGCCGCTGATTGTGGACGCCACCTTTACCACACCCTATTTGTTGAAATCTATCGAATATGGTGCCGACATCGTAGTGAATTCCCTGACAAAATGGATGGGAGGACACGGCACCGGTATCGGCGGTGTGGTCATTGATTCAGGCACATTTGACTGGAAAGATCCCAAATTCAAGCTCTACAATGAACCGGATCCCAGTTATCATGGTATCCGCTACGCCCATGATCTGGGCGACATGAATCCGATCGCCTTTATCCTCAGGATGCGGCTTGTGCCGTTAAGAAATTTAGGTGCATGTATTTCCCCGGACAATGCCTGGATGTTTTTACAGGGCCTGGAAACACTGCCCCTGCGCATGCAGCGCCATTGTGAAAATGCGATCGAAGTTGCCCGCTTTTTAAAAGAACACCCGCAAGTTGAATGGGTCCGCTATCCCGGATTACCGGACGATCCAACCTACCCGGTTGCCAGCAAATATCTCAAAAACGGGTTTGGGGGCATGGTTGTTTTCGGGATTAAAGGCGGATTGGAAGCCGGCCGAAAATTTGTAGATAGCTTGAAAATGTTTTCGCTCCTGGCCAACGTGGGAGATGCCAAAAGCCTTGTTATTCACCCTGCAAGTACGACCCATTCTCAGTTATCCGAGGAACAGCAAAAAGCCGGGGGATTGACGCCGGATCTGGTACGCCTGTCTATCGGCCTTGAGCACATCGATGATATCAAAAATGATTTAGAGCAGGCATTTACCCAGACCTGATTTTTCTTGCCCTCGTCAAAAAAATCAAGTATCAAAATTAGCCGGCCCTTCTTCGGTTGTTCTCGTGCCGTTACTAAGTTAAGTGGCACATTGGGCTTCATATGCAAAAACAATAGGTTTGGAAGTGAATAAAATTATTTATCACGAAAACACGAAATTCAGAAAGCACCAAAAGCTTTTTACTTTTTTGCTTTCGTGTTTTCGCTTTTTCGTGCTTTCGTGATTAACATCGTTTAATAATGAGCGAATATATAGAACATGACAAAGACGGCGTTTCGGTGGGCATTGTGGAGAAAAAACTTTTCACTTTTGCCGAGCCGCCCGATGAAATGGTATTGGAAAACGGCGCGAAACTGAGCCCGGTAACCATTGCTTACGAAACCTATGGCGCATTAAATTCGGATAAAAGTAATGTCGTTCTGATTTTACATGCCCTCTCCGGAGATTCCCATGCCGCCGGCTATTATAATGATGTTGATGAAAAGCCCGGCTGGTGGGATATTATGGTCGGGCCCGGCAAAGGAATCGATACCAACAAATACTTTGTCGTCTGCTCGAACATACTTGGCAGCTGTATGGGGTCTACCGGACCTTGCAGTACCAATCCTAAAACTGTTCAGCCCTATGCGCTTGATTTCCCGGTGGTCACTATCGGGGACATGGTCGCAGCCCAAAAAAAGCTAATGGACCATCTGGGAATCAAAAAAATCCTGTGCGTCGTTGGCGGCTCTATCGGTGGCATGCAGGTTCTGGAATGGACCGTCCGCCATCCGGATATGGTGGTTTCAGCCATTCCCCTGGCAACGACCACCAAACATTCGGCCCTGGCCATCGCCTTTAACGAGGTTGCAAGGCAGGCCATCATGGCCGACCCCAATTGGAACAACGGAAACTACTACTATGGGCCCAAGCCGAATCTGGGGCTGGCGGTGGCCCGTATGATCGGCCATATTACCTATTTGTCGGATGAATCCATGCGCTTAAAGTTTGGTCGGCGATTGCAGGATAAAAGCGACTTTTCATTTAACTTCGATGCGGATTTTCAGGTCGAAAGCTACCTGCGTTACCAGGGTAAAAAATTTGTGGATCGCTTTGATGCGAACTCCTTTTTGTACATCACCAAAGCCAGCGACTACTACGACATGGAAAAACTATACGGCCAGGGGTCGGCGGTCAAGGCCTTTTCAAAGGCCAAAGCCAAGTTTATGGTGGTTTCTTTTACCTCCGACTGGCTGTATCCCACCTATCAATCCAAGGCCATGGTGAAAGCCATGAAGAAAAACGGATTGGATGTGAGTTTTTGCGAAATTGAAGCCGAATGGGGCCACGATGCCTTTTTGATACCCAACGAGAGATTGACGGCCCTGATGAGAGGATTTTTAGAGCGTGTCTGCCGCGAACAATACAAATAACAGCATGCGCTATGATCTCCAGATTATCGCCTCCTGGATTGAACCGGGATCCCATGTGCTGGATCTGGGCTGTGGTAATGGCGCCCTGCTTAAATATTTAATCAAGAATAAGCAGGTGACTGGCTCGGGAATCGAGCTTAAAGAAGACAAGGTCGCCGCATGCATTGAGAAAGGGCTTTCTGTTCTTCAAGGAGACATCAATGAAGAAGTTAGCGATTATCCTGACCAGGCTTTTGACTATGTCATTTTGAGCCAAACCCTGCAGCAAGTCTATGAGCCGGATACGCTCATTCGAGTGCTCATGCGCATCGGCAAAAAAGGTATCGTCAGTTTCCCGAATTTCAGCCACTGGGCCTGCCGCATGCAGTTGCTGTGGACCGGTTATGCGCCCATCACCAAACAGCTGCCTTTTGAATGGTATAATACGCCCAATATCCGGGTGATAACGATCAAAGATTTCAGAAAATTCATAAATGAGGTTGGTTTGAAAATTCTAAATGAGGTCGCCATTAACACCCATTCTCAAGATCGATACGGCAAGATCATCAAGTTTTTGCCGAATATCAGGGCGACCTATGGCATTTTTTTGATTGGGAACACATCAGGGTGACATAGAAGAGGAGAGGCGAAGCCCCCGACTTGAGTATTTATTGAAAAAACAGGAGCACTGTTGATATTGCTATTAAAAGTGACTAAAGTTTAAGGTGACTAAAGTTGAGGAATTCTACCATTTAAATATAAAAGATAGAGCGCAGCGATACCTTAACTTTAGTCACTTCCCACTTTAGATCACTTTAGGCACTTTCTTTCAAGCTAAAGATATTGGAACCTATGAATATGAAAATCGTATCCATTGCAACCAGTAGGAAAAAGGGCACGCGCAAAGGTGCGGTCGATGAAGCCTATCTAAAAAAGGAGCACGGTCTGGAAGGTGATGCCCACGCCGGCACCTGGCATCGACAGGTGAGTTTTTTGGCTTCCGAAGAAATAGACAAAGCCCGCCAAAAAGGCCTTGAGGTAACCTTTGGCGATTTTGCCGAAAACATCGCCACCACCGGTGTTGATTGGAAAACCGTGCCGGTGGGAACGCGCATCCGATTGGGAGAAGACGCATTGGTTGAAATTACCCAGATCGGCAAAGAGTGCCACAACCGCTGCGCCATTTACTATAAGGCCGGTGATTGCATCATGCCGCGGGAAGGGGTTTTCGCGCGGGTATTGAAAGAGGGCAAAATACGCTGCGGTGATCAGATCCGTATCGAGAAACACCCCCATTAATTACCCGCATCAAAACCAGAAATCATTTCATAACCCGGCACACCGTCATTTCACATTCTTTCAAATCGAAACCTTCCGCCCTTGATAAAGCGCCATTACCGGGTAGCCCGCTGAAGGTTTAAGCCCGCAAGGATCCCTCGCATGCCAGAGAACGCATCGGTTTTCTTAAAATTTCTCGGTAAAGAACTGATGAGCCCGATCACCTATGTGACCGCCTTTTTGATCGGCGCCACCATCAATGCCCTGCAGGGCAACGGCATTTTTTTCTCTGCCGTTCCCTATGTGGTTCCGCTTCTGGTACAGGGCTTTGCCAAAGCCTCGTTAAAATTTAAAAGCAAAGACATCGATATCCTTTGTCAACTTCCGGCAGAGCGCAAGGATCCTGCGTTTGTGATTGACAGGAAAGGATACATCATCGCATCTGAAGGCAATACCAAAACATTTTTTAAGAAGCATAACATCTTAAAAATACATGATTTATTCGGCAACCCCGCAGGCAACACAATCCTGAAAGCTGCCGAAGACCTTATCGCCGACCGGGGGTCAGACCCCCTGGATCTGTATTCGGAGCTTGCCGATAAATGGTATCAGGTTCAAACCAAAATCGGTACCGGCGATCACCTCCTGATATGGCTGCATGAAATTTCTTCACGCAGAGCCATGGATGTCAGTTTGTCGGCCATCAGACGATTTAGCCGCGAAGTCATAAATTCAATCAGTGAGCTCGTCATTAAAAATGATATATATGACAGATTGGCCATGCTCATATTAAGCGAGGGCTACCAGGCGGTTTTTATCACCAGAGAAGATAAAAAAGGACTGCTTAGCGGCTACGTATTTAAAGGCACGCCCGATGATCTGGCAAAATCCGAATTGATCCAGGTTCCGGAAAATTCAGCAGCTCCGATCTGGGAGTCGCGCAAGGCCGCATGTGATATTTATGGATGTGTGGCATCTGCAAATAAGCCCGAAACCATGACCCAGGAGGCGTTTGAGAGAACGCATCCGTTTGATGAGCGCGTTAAGCGATTTTTAGGCTTTGCGATCACAAATTACATCAATTATGCGGAAGGCGACGTGTCCATTATTGCCTTTAATAAAAAAGGTGGCATTAAAAAATATGATTCATCTGTTATCAACACCGTCGTTAATAGCGCGAGATCCATTACCCATCTGATCGACCTGGCCATCGGCAACAACCGCATGCTTAGCGCTCTGGAACTCGCTGAAGAGGTCCAACAGAACCTGCTTCCCAGAGACGTCCCGGATATAAAAGGGCTCGATATCGCAGCAAAAAGTATCTACTGCAACAAGACCGGTGGGGATTTTTACGACTTTCTCGATGTTTCGCAAAGCACCAATGAAAAACTCCGCGTCGTGGTCGGCGATGTTTCCGGCCATGGTATTGCTGCCGGCCTCTTGATGGCCACGGCCCGGGCGCTGATCCGCAGCCGATCAGCCCAGTCAGGAGCCCTGTCTCAGATAGTGACCGAGGTCAACCGTAACCTGACGCTCGATATTTATGAAACCGGCCGGTTCACAACCCTGCTTTATATGATGGTCGACCCCGCAAAGCACCTTCTAAAGTGGGTGCGTGCCGGCCATGATGCCGCCCTGCTTTATGACCCGGCAAACGATCGTTTTGAAGACCTGTATGGCTCCGGTTTGGCTCTCGGATTGGATGAAAACTATGCGTATGAAGAAAACGAATGGAAAGGTCTGGCAAAGGGACAAATCATTTATATCGGAACGGATGGCGCCTGGGAAGCAGTCAACTCGGAGGGTAAGTTTTTTGGCAAGACGCCGATAAAGGAGATTATTCGTCAAAACGCCGCTTCGGGAGCCGATGAAATTTTAAACGGGATACTGACAGCTTTAAGCCGCTTCCGCCAGGGGCTGGAACCCGAAGACGATGTCACGCTGGTCGTCATCAAGGTCGTGGAGAATTGATGAAAAGTAAAATCAAAAAAGAAATGAAAAGACAGGAATTGGCCGATTATCTGGAACAGCTGGCCACTGCGCTGCGTAAATGAACTCGGTTTCAGGTGTCCCCCATTCGCCTTCAAGGCTACGGTGGGCAAGCAGGCAAATAGCTCATAAGAAGTAGGCTGGAAAGCTGGGAAGCTGGGAGGCTCAAAATAACTGATCGCTCGTAGGCTTGAGGATAGGAAGCTGGAAAGCTATATTATTTTCAAGCTTATCAGCCTTATAGCCTCCAAGCTTCCAAGCATTCCAGCATCCCAGCCGATGAGCGATGAGCTAAAATATTGCATTTGGGATTATTTAAATACAAAAAAAAACAGACACGAATCCAGCAAATGAAAACATTCATCAGCTTTGACGAGGCGCTCGATCTGACTCTGGCCAGTGTTTCTCTTGGCGAATCCGAAATCCTGCCGCTGGATCAACTCACCGGTAAAATTCTGGCGGACAATATTATTGCCAAAGTCGACAGTCCTTCTGTCACCACATCCAGCAAAGACGGGTATGCGATCCGCTCGTCGGCTCTATCCAAAGCGACCGACGATAATCCCGTAAAGCTTTTGCTCGTGGGCCATCTTGCGGCCGGCGATAACACAGATTATCAAATTAGCGGCAATCAGACGGTGCGGGTTACCACCGGCGCTCCATTACCAAAAGGTGCGGATGCCGTCCTATCGGAAGAATTCTGCGAGCCGTCAGAAGATACGATTCTGGCCTACAATACCGCCGAAGCAGGGCGCAATATCCTTGAACGCGGAACCGATATTCGACAGCAAGAAACCGTTGCCGCAAAAGGGGAAAAATTGTCCCCGGCACTTATCGGCCTGTTAGCTTCCGCCGGCCTCGATCGCGCTCCGGTCCACAAGACGCCCAAAGTTGCCGTCATCGCCAGCGGCGATGAAGTCGTCGCACCCGGGCAGCCATTACCGGACGGAAAGCTGTATGCCAGCAACATGATCGAAATTTGTTCCTGGCTTGCCTTTTACGGGCTTTCGTATTGCGCCGTGCTCGTCGGCGACAGCAAGCAGGAAATTAAAACCGCCATCACGTCCCAGCTTTCAGCGGCAGATGCATTTATCACCAGCGGCGGGGCCTGGGGCAGTGAACGGGATCTGATTTTAGACGTGGTTGAAGAGCTGAGCTGGCAGGGTGTTTATCGCCGGGTAAGAATGGGCCCCGGAAAACCGGTTGGATTCGGGCTTTTAGAAGATAAGCCGTTTTTTATTTTACCCGGCGGGCCGCCATCCAATGAAATGGCCTTTTTGCAGTTGGCGCTTCCAGCGATAATGAAAATGAAGGGGGAAACCGCATTTGCGTTTCCTAAGGTCCGGGCACAATTATCGGAAACCGTTCGCGGACCTAAAGACTGGACTCAATTTATTCACGCCCGGCTTGAAAAAGACAAAAATCAACTCATTGTTACGCCTGCCAGACTCAAAAGCAGGCTCATATCCATGGCCCGCAAGGAAGCCCTGATCATAATTCCCGAGGGCTGGGAAGAATGGAAGACCGGAGAAACCATTGAAATCCAGCTATTAAATCCTGAATTTCCCCGATTAAACTTCGACATCAACCCATCCGGCTGACCCCAGCGAGGCACATCCGCTAGATTGGCCCATTCGCGAGCGGCGCGCAAAGAATTAACTTGACCATAGGAAATGAAAGTGGAAAAAGGATCCTATGCAAACATCAACATTCGTCCTAGTCGCATTGTTAATGGGTATGATTGTGGCGATATACTTACCGATGAATAGTTCAGTCGCTAGATATTTAGGCTCCTCAATCGCCGCAACCGTAACTTTTTTTGTGGTGGCCCTGATGACCTCCATATTTATTTTCATTTTCTATGGTGCGTATGATTCAATACCAAAGATCGGAAAAGTTCCCCTATATCTATACCTGCCGGGCTTTATAGCGGCCTTCATGGTTATTGGGACAACTTTTCTAATCCCTAAAATCGGTGCGAGAACGTTTTTCATTTTATTGGTTTCCGGCCAAATATTGATGGCCATTATCGTCAGTCATTTGGGTATTCTGGAGTCGCCCAAGGATCCAATAACGTTAAAGAAAATCCTGGGAGCAGCTTTGGTAATCGCCGGGGCAGCTTTATCTGCAGGTTAGCGGAGACAAAATAAAGATCAAAGAAAAAAACGGTGAACATCCGTTAGGAGACGCCGGACAGCTCATTCTGTTCGGCGTGTTTATGGTCATATGGATCCTGGATTCGTTTGTGATGGGCGGATCCACTTTATTGTCGAAATACATTCCGCTGGTTATCCGTTTAATCATCCTGGGTGTTGCACTGGGCATCGCTTTTTATCTTTTCAAGTCGGGTCATGTGGTCGTCATCCCTGCTCAGCACCCCACTGAGGTCGTTTCATCGGGGGCCTTCCGATATGTGCGACACCCTTTATATTTGGGAAGTATTTTTGTTTACCTTGGCTTGACCGTTTCAACGGCTTCGCTATTCTGCCTGGGACTGCTGGTCGTTGCCATCCTGTTCTACAATTATATCGCCGGCTATGAGGAAAAACTGCTGGAAATAAAATTGGGAAAGGCTTATATTGCGTATAAAGAAAACACGGGCAAATGGATGCCGCATTTCGGCAAGCGCAGGTAGCCAAGTAAAAAATCCTAATGAAAAATCCTTCCTGAAAGCCTAACAGGAGATGTCAAATAAGGCTTCCAAAGCAATGATCCTGAACGACAGACTATTCAACTTATTTAAGGATAGCGCCGCAAAAACCCGTGTGGATTTGCTGTATCTGGGTCTGGGGTATACCGCGGTTGTTACGGCAGATGGCGGTATCGGAATTGCCTATACATATTTTGAAGATAAAAGATCCTGTATGGTGTTAAACGAAGCCATCGATTATGAGGGCCGGACGGCAAGCGCACTGCTGGAAAAAATAATGGGTGAAAACACTATCGAAAGAAGCATGGCGCTGGCCTTGATCAATGCGCTTAATTATCAGCATGCACTGCAGTTGCCGGAAGATGAAAAAAACGAAATCCTGTTCGAAAAATTTAAAATCACAAAGGGCACAAAAGTTGCGATGGTTGGCTACTTTGGCCCGTTGATCAAACGCTTTGAACAGAGAGAAGCTGTTCTTGATATACTCGATCGATCTCGTGGGCTTGGCCGGATGAAGGATTTTTATAAAAAATTGAAAAACTGGACAGATGTGCTGTTTCTGACATCAACCTCTATTTTGAATAATAGCACTGAAGAAATACTGGCAAACGTTCATGGCAAAGTAAAAACCTTAATGCTGGGTCCCAGCACGCCAATGGTTGCGGAGGCTTTTGATCACATCCCCGTCCATATGCTCGCCGGTACGGTTCCGCTTGAAAAAGATAACATCCTAAAGGCCATACGGCATGGGATGGGCACCCCGGTCCTTCATAGATTCAGCCGCAAATCTTATCTAAATATAAAATTCTCTTGACAATCAATACCACTTTGTGGCATCTTCCTCTTGCTCTCTCCGTTAGAGAAGCCTAAGTGCTGAGATTAATGAGATTTACAACTCGCCATGGATAAAACCGAATTCAAATCCTTGCGCAGCAAGCTGCAGAAAACGCAAAAGCAGATGGCCGAATTATTGGGCACGTCGTTAAAAGCGGTTCACAGCTACGAGCAAGGATGGCGCACCGTACCCGTCCATGTAGAACGCCAGATCTTTTTCCTGGTTTCAAGGCTGAAAGAAAACCGAAAAGGCCAAAAGCCATGCTGGACAATACGAAAATGCTCAACGCAACAAAGATACCAATGCCCGGCATGGGAGTTTTCATCCGGTGATCTTTGTTGGTTTATTAATGGCACCAACTGCGATGGGTCCGTTCAGAAAAATTGGAAAGAAAAGATGAAGATCTGTCGAAACTGTCAGGTTTTTAACTCGATCCTATGATTTTAACTTTTTCTCCCCATGGCCCTCCCCCAAGGGGGAGGGCTTTTTTTGGAGGTTTTTAAAATATGAAACCGCAAAAATTATCAGATACGCCACCTGATTTTTCTGAAATGCTCCAATCAGTGGCGCAAAGAATCCTCGCTTCATGCAATACGGAAACGTGCTTCCAGCACCTGGACGCCAGCCCGATTCCCTCACGGGATTCAGTGGCCCATACCATTCATACGGCTAGATGCATCCTGTTTCCGGGATATTTTGCCGAAAAAGTTCTGGCGCCGGCTAACCTGGACGATCGCCTGGCGGGAGAGTTGACAGCGCTTTATAAAGATCTGTCGCAACAGATTATTTTCGCCGCCCAGCATGATTGCATACACTCCGAGCAACCCTGTGCGCAGTGCGATGAATCGAGTCGCAGCAAAACGCAACAATTCATACAAGCATTGCCCCATCTCAGAGAAGTGCTGGCCACCGATGTCAGGGCCGCTATGGAGGGCGATCCGGCCGCCAAAAGCTTTGACGAGGTTATTATGAGCTACCCGGGGCTTTATGCCATTACCGTCCAACGTATCGCCCACGAACTTTACAAAATGCAGGTGCCAAGCCTACCCAGGGCAATGACTGAATACGCCCACAGTTTTACCGGTATTGACATCCATCCCGGTGCCCGTATCGGAAAAAGCTTTTTCATCGATCACGGGACCGGAGTGGTGATTGGTGAAACGACTGAAATTGGAAATCGGGCCAGAATTTATCAGGGGGTAACATTGGGGGCGCTATCGATGCCGAAAGAGGCCGTGGAAAGCTTTCGCGACAAAAAGCGTCATCCCACCATCGAGGACGATGTGATCATTTATTCCAATGCAACCATATTAGGCGGCGAGACGGTTATCGGGGCCCGCTCAACCATCGGCGGCAATGTCTGGATCACCGCCAGCGTGCCGCCGGACACCAAGGTGTATTTAAAAAGGCCCGAACTGATCTACTCGGGAAACGGCCACAGGCCGGCTGCCAAAAAGCACAAAGGAAAAATTGCCAGCCTTTTTTCGAAGCGGTCATATGGTGTCGGATGCTAATCAATTCTGATATTCTTAATGTTCGGCTGAATAATTTATTGACTAAAGAACGATCTTGTGGAAATTATGTATGCAAGGTAACGAAAATAAAAACCCATATGGAAAAGCAACCAACCATTATTGATACCAGCGGGTATGCATGCCCGATTAATCTTGCAATGGTATCCCGAAAATTAAAAGGTCTTGAGACCGGGGACACATTGGAAGTTATTTCGGATGAGCCCGAATTCAAAAAGCAGATTAAAACCTGGAGCTATGAAACCGGCAATCAGCTTATTGATTTTAAGCAACAAGAAAACAGCTGCATCACTCGCCTGCGCAAAGGGTCCGGCTTCAGGGGTGACACGCTAATCGAAAATATTAAATTTGTCGCTTTGGGCGTAAAATTACATTTCATTAAAACGCTTCTTCAAATCATTCCGTTAAAGAAAATACAATATCTGGTAACTTTTGTATCGGTCGCCGAGGGGCTCAGGGCTCAGGGATGGTTACAGGAACGGGAAATAAGAAATTACATCCCGCTTCCCGTGCCCAATAATATCACCAAGCATTGCGGGCTTGTTTTCGGATTTCAAAATAAGCGTGACGCCATAAAAATATTTAAGCTTTTGGATGAAAGCAAGTTTGCTGTTGAGGACATTTATTTCGAAGATAAAGACAAATCGTACAAAATCTTAAATTTAACTTAGCAATTAGAAGTGGCTTCAAAACCTCAGATCATTTTCGAGAGCCCCGCTAACCAGCGGGACTTCGCATTTGATCTTTTTAATTAAGGTGCTCAGCAAGGCGTTACGCGGATTGAAAACGGAGCGTACACGTAGTACCTGAGTATTTCAACTCGGGCGGGACAACGCAGCTATCGGAGCATTTTGAGCCCCTTAAATAATCTTTCAATTAGATGCGAAATCCCGCTTTATTGAGCGGGGAGATGGGGTTTTGAAGCCACTTCTAATGAAGCCCGTGGATAACCAGCTCCGGCAGGTACCAACTCTCGTATTTTCGAATCATTTCGACCACAACCAGCTTTTTCAAATTTTCAGCCCTGTTGTCGACAAATCCCAGCTGTTTAAAATCAAGAATACTGTTTTCCGTGTGACATGCTTTGCAATCATGCCCTTTGGGTTTGATGTTTTCATGAAATTTGTTCTTGATTCCTTCCCTTTGCTCGGGGCTGAGTCGATTTCTTACTTTCACAAAGTCCCTGGCGATGGGCGCATCCTGGATCTGGATCGCCGACCAAATTTTACCATCTTTTTCCGACTTAAAGTAAGGCGCGATCTTCGAGATGAGATCCTTGCCCAGGGAGAGACTGCCTGAATCCGGATCATAGCTGGTACCATAAAAGGGGCCCGGTGGATTCGGGTCGAGAGGATTATACCATTTATAAACAATGGTCGTTTCCGGTCTCTCTTTGATATGACATGTTTCACACACGAAAAACTGAGTGTGAAGATTCATTAGCGCGCGGATCCGTTTGTTTCTGCTGTGCGGCAAATCAGAGTGGCAGATGAAACACACGGAGCGCACTTCCTCAGGCAGCTGCGGGGTGTCATCAGCCACAAGGTGAAAATGCCGGTGTTTTTCAAATTCTTCGTGACGCCGAGCCTCATCAAGGATATCGGATCTCTGTTGCTCCTGATGTTTTTCCAGGAGCGGCCGCAACAGTCCGGGTCCGTGATGTGAGAGGGTCAGATGGTAAACCACGCCCACAAAAACGACAAGGGCAAGTATCACCAAAATGATTCCCAGCAAATAGGATATCAGGGGATGATTTAATCTTTTGGGTTCACCCGCCACGTTTTATTTACTCCTCATATCTTTTCTCCGGGCGCTGCGTCGGCCGGCTGTGATAAAGGCGCGTTTTTACCGGCGGTTGAATGTGTCTTTGAACTGTCGATTTCCAGTTCTTTTAAAAGATTTTTCAGATATTCTCTTTCCTCGGGTATCTCTCTGAGGTTACGGAGGTATTCTAAAAAATGTTCTTCGATTTGATGCTCCCGGGTAATTTCGCCGGTTAAAAAAGTCCACTGGATCGGAAATCTGCCGGGCACCAGGTGCACATTGGTCCAATGCCAGAATGCCAGCAGAATTAAGGCCATGACCGCCTCATCGGCATGCATGAGTCGCGCCAGGTCCTGGAAAAAAGCAGAATATGAATCGGCGCCGACCCCGCCCAACGGCAGTATTTTACCCAGCGTTTCGGGGAATAATCTTGCCATGATATCTGGAAACAAGAGCACCGATCCGGCGGCAATCAATACAAAATTGCCCCAGATAATGGCCAGATAATGCGCCTTTTGCTTGTACATGAATTTTTCCATTTTGGGCCGATAGGGCTCACGGCCCAGAAAATATTTAATGTCATGAATTAAATCGAAAAGATCTTTCAGCCGGGGCAGCTGCGTCCTTTTATAATCGAATTCATGCCGGCGGATTTTGCGAACCGTTCCGCCAACGATGGTGATAATGTGATAGGCGGCGGCGAACATCATGGTAAATGCCGAGATTCGGTGAATGAGCCTGGCGGTGTCAATGCCGCCGAAAAACGATACGACATAGGGCGCCCAGAACACATCGCTGAAATAGATGGGCAGCCCCGTGCCGGCCAGCAAAATGAAAGTGATGAAAACCAAAAGATGCTGAATCACGATATGAACGGAATACCGCGGCAGATCACCGAGCGGATCCGATTTCACATATTTGTAAATATCTCTGGGAACGGATCCGACTCCGTCCACGTGGGTATAATATTGCGCCGCCTCGGCCTTTTGGCGAGCGCTTATTTCCATTATTTTTGAAACCGTTTTAGAAAGTGTTGACATGCCGCCTGCTATTTTTCTTTTTTGGATCTGCGCTTTGATTGCCCCCGCCAGCTGGTGCCGCCGCTGAGCAAGAATTTAATGCCGTCTGTCCGCCGGCCGAATGTCTCCAACAGCATCAGACCGACCATACTGAAAACCGCAACGTAAAGGACCACCCGGAAGAAAATGCTCACCAAATAAATAATCGGGTTTCCTCCGTGTTTTTCCCCGGGATGGACCGCAATTTTTATAAACCAGGGATTCGTTTTTTCGTGGCATTGATGGCAGGTTTTCGTAATGTTGTCTTTATAAATGGTGCCCCTGGGATCGTCTTTCTTATAGATATCATGCAGGGCATTGGACGCATGGCAGCTGATGCAGTTCGCTGCTTTCTGGGAGCCCAGCTGCACCAATTTGCCGTGTATGGATTGATTATAGGTTTGCACTGCCGTTACGGCTCTTTCGGAAACATTTAACTTTTTCATTAAATCAACGTCCCGATGGCAGGTGGCACATAATTGAACGATTTGCGGCGATGACCGCGAGGTCTTTTTGCGCAGCCGATGTGTCATATGCTTGTAAGCCTGGGCGACACCTCTTTGCGGATGGCAATTGTAGCAGCGCTGTAAAGTTTCCCTGAAAGGCACCGTCATTTCAGATATCTGGGTGTACATCGGATTCGAATGGCAATATTTACAGTATGGTTTGGCATTTTTTAGTGCATCGGAATCTTCTGCGCCGATACCGTGTGCACTGTGGTTGTAAATACCGATGATTTTTTTATGTGAAAATTCTTCTTGAGCAAACGGCGGTCTTATATGGCACTGATTGCCGCAATTGACGACTTGCGTAACCGGATCGTGGGGAATTTTGGTAATGTATGTATGACAGTCAGGGCATTCGATAGTTCGGTGAACGCTATGATTGTACAGAAATTCATCGACATTATAATTCCAGCGCTTGCCGTTTTCATCGATTCTGCCGATCATTCGGTGTTTGTGGCACATGAGACAGTTAAATTCATCCGCCGCTTCGGCCCCGGATCCGGGCCAGAAAAGCATCAACACCCCTGCCGCCAGTAACGATAAGACGATATGTCGCGTTATTATTTTCAGAACCGGGCTTCCTAAAAGTTTTGGTGTTTTATTAACAGCCTCGCGCTTTTTAATTCAAAGAAAATTCCTTATTATTTACCTTATCGAAAACCTATGTTATTAGATACGCATCGAAAGAAAGTTGACAGACGCTACCACAGTGTGGCATGACATGCAAGTGTAAATCATATGAAAGCGCTAACAGCCATCGTATTCATTATCACCCTATTCAGCGTCGGTTGTCCCTTTGAAACCCCTGACAACCGATTTGGTACAATCGGTACGCGCTTCGCTTCAAAAAGTGAGCCGGATGAGCCAAAACCGTTTGTCTCTGCGGTGTCAAATACCACCGATATCCATTATTCCGCCAAGTACTGCACCGAATGCCATGTAAACGTGCCCCCGAAAAGAGGACCGCTATTTTTAAGATATGGCGGGGATTTCAAAAAACTGTGCCGTTGCCATCACGGACCTTCGGAAAATTACATCCATCCGGTTGACTTAGAACCCTCGCCAAACATAAAGACGAGGATTCCTTCGGAACTACCGTTGCAGGCGGGAAAAATCACCTGCGCCACCTGCCACGATATTGTCATCCAGTGCAGTGATAAGCCGACCGAAAAAATATTTTTAAAGGAGGAGAAATTTCTCAGAGGCGCCCCCTTTCAGAACCGAACCAGCCTTTGTTTTAAATGCCACAACATTGCCGATTATCAAAAATTTAACCCCCACCAGCAATTGAATGATAAAAAACAGATTATCACCGCCCGATGTCTATACTGCCATGCGGACGTTCCGAATGAACAACATGCAACTTATGCGGACATAAAACTTCTCGGGAAACCCGAGATGCTGTGTTTAGGATGTCACAGCAGAATAACCGAACACCAGTGGCATACCCGACACATTCGCAAACCACCCTTCGAGATTGAAAAAAGAATAAAGGAACTGCGTGAAGAGTACAACATCATTTTACCCCTGGATCCTGATGGCAAAATCACCTGCTCAACCTGCCATAACCCCCATCAAAAAGGGGTTATTCCCGATAGAAGAGTGGGGGCGATAGGTGCCGGTGAAAAATTCCGTCATCGCCTAAAAGATAACATGTGCGTCAAATGTCATCCCATGCAGGACTTGAGCGAATATCCGGAATTGCTGTGATGCGAAGTCGCCGCAAAGACATTCCAATGAATAATGCGGTTTATTGTGTTCCCAAATCAAGTACGTCAGGCAGGTAAAAAGTTTCATACTTCTCGATCATCTGGACAACTTCTGATGACGTTAAATGGGCGACTCGATTTTTTGCAAACCCAAGTCCGTCAAAGTCAAGATATCCTTCCCTTTTGTGACACTCGTGGCAAACGACCGGTTCTTTTGATAGGTGCTCATGCAGTTTTGCCCTGGCTTGGGCCACCTGGTCGGGCGTCAATTTGTCTCTCTGCTTTAAAAATGCCTCGACCGATTCTTTGCTCATAGGCCGAAGGATCGTTTCTTGCCCGTCGGCCGAAACTTTTTTAGGAAAAATTTTCGCCGGAAATTTGCCATATTCACCTTCAACCGCCATAGTGGTCTCTCCGGTCTTTCGATCAACCCAGGTGAGAGCGATGGTCGTATCGCCAGGATTTTTGCGCACATGGCATACCGCACAGGCCAGAAATCCTTCATGTGAATTCAGAAAAGACCGAACCTTTTTTTTCTTGCTGTGCGCATAGTCCCCATGACACTTCCGGCAAACGGGATCATAGGGATCGGTCTGAAAAATATAGGTGTCGACCATATGAAAATGGTCTCGGGGAACCCCCGCTTTTTGCAGCAGCATTAATCTAGAGACGACATCGCCTTCCTCTGTTTGGGTCGGCTCTTCAGTTCTTGCAGCTCTCAATTCAGGAAAGTAAAGCGCCTGGATGAGCCATAGGCCAAACACAAAAAGCGGCAGAGCAAATACGGCTTTTATCAAGAATACACCGATTTTAGATTTCCCATGAACATCCATACGCCATTATTTCCTGCTTGCGTGCACGCCTTTATGTGATAAATCGAGATTGCCAAGCGCTGTCGTTATCACTCAAAACGCTATGATTTTGCGTTGCGATCAGACTTTTCCCTGACATATATTTTCTGCAATTCAGGGTCATTCATAATCTTTTTATAATGCAGCCCGTATTCTTCCTTCATTTCCGCTTCACTGATGACGCCGGTGATCCATAAATTATCCAGCGGAAATTTATGCGGTTGGAAATGAATTTCGTAAAAATGCCATATCATTATCGCCAGACTGGCCAGGATGGCTTCCATCCCGTGCACGAGGGCGGCAATATCGACGACAAATTTGCTCCACTGGTACTGGGTCCATAAGATGAGCCCCGTTACGGCCATGATGGTGGTTCCGGCAATCAGGGCGCCATATTCGATTTTATGCTTGTAACAGAAGCGATCAAATTCGGGCGGCTCCTCTTTTATATTGAAGTAATAGAGCAGATTGTCGCGTATATCCTTTAAATCCTTTAAGCGCGGCAGCATATCCATCAACCAGCGACGACCGGCCGCCTTAAACAAAAGATAGTAGACATGATACCCGCCGACCAGAATCATGATGGTACCGGCCGTACGGTGTAAAAGTCTTCGATACCGAAACAATAATTCGCCTGCTTGTCCAAAAAACGCCAAGAATCCTTCCGGGAGTTTCAGCATAAAACCGGTAAAAACCAGTATAAAAAAACAGATGGCGAAGATCATATGCTGTGCTCTTTCGGAATAGTTGAGCCGCACAAAGTAACTTTCGCCGGTGATCGCTTCGACCGCAGCCGCCGCTTCAGGGGCTGCGATCGCTTCAGCATCAAGTGCGAATTCTTTATTTTCCATGTTTCTGTTTTCTTTTGGCGCTTAAAAAGTCCAGCCATTGATGAAAGGCCATAAACAAAATAGTGGCGCCGATAAAGATCTTATACATCAGCCTGATGAATTGTAAGACCTGAAACCGAAAGATCTCATCTTCTGAAATATCATGTTCAGCCCGCTCCAGTATGAGATTCCTTGATAGACTTTCAAAGTCGTTAATCTGCCTTCCGGCCAGCATCTGGGCCTTGGTGCCATAGGCGTGGACCCTTCCGGTGGCAAATTTGGCCTTCGCCCCCGGATGACAGGCCTGCATGCCCCCCTGGTTGCTGCAGGTCTGGATACGGTTCAGTTCATTAATCGGCGAGATCGGATCGGAACGCGGGCGGATATCATGGGTCGCATATCCCAACGGCACATGACAGCTAAGACAGTCCGGAGCATTTTTAACCCCAAACTTTATCTCAATCCAATGAAAGGTATCTTTAAAGGTTTCAATGCTCTCGAGGCCATGACGGGCCATTTTGTCCCGATCTTCATGGCAGCTTGTGCATAATTTTATGACCTCTGCCGGCAGCCTGCGCTGTCGCATCCGATGGACAAAATGGGCATAAAAATTCTGCGCCCACCTATCTTTCGTATGGCAGCCTTGACATCGCGCCAGGGTTTCGGTGAACAGGGCCCGGCTGAGGCCCCATTGTCCGTCAAAAGGATTGGGCACCCGATTGTTATGACAATATTTGCAGGTCGGCAGATCTTCGGGATAGGGTTTGGGCTTTTGCGGGGCTCCCCGACCATGCACGCTGTCCTCATATTTTTGGATCATGTTGGCGTGCGAAAATTCCTGATTGGTCGACGGCTCTTTGATATGGCATTTTGTGGCACAATCCACTTTCTGGACCTCGGTGTGCGGGATACTGTCAAGGCCGATGTGGCAATTTTTGCACTTGAGCTTTCCATGAACCGAAAGTGCAAATTTTTCGGGGTTAACGTAGTACACCCGCTTTTTGCCGAACTCGTCGTATCGGCCCAGGTTAGGATAACGATGACACAGCAGACAGTTTTCCGTATCGGCTAGGGTATCCGTTTGCGTAAAGGCGGATACGCCGGGAATCAGCAGCAAAACTGCCGCCAAAATCGTCAATATTAAGATCTGTACGCGGTGCAAATTGACAGGTCCCATCGCAATCTCTCGCTTGAGGTTTCTATCGTCGCCTGCTGGCCCCAAGCTTCCCAGAATTTAGGGCACCGTACCTTATTCCCTCACAAAAGTCTACGGGGATTTCGGTTCCGTTGATCCGACCCCGGGTTCCAGGATTAGCGGGATATAAAAATCGGTGTACTTTTTAATCATTCCGATGACTTCGTTGCTGACCATGGTATCAATTCGATGTTGCGGAAACCCAAGTTCTTTAAACGGCAGCAGCGGTTTCTCTTTTTGATGACAGTCTTCGCACACATAGGGTTTTTTGCTGACCATATTATGAATGATCTTTCTGGCTTTTGCCTTTTGAACCTCAGACAGGGTTTTTTCCGTTTCGCGGTACTCCCGCGCAAATGCAATTCGCTCGGGCGTATCCACGGCCTGAAGTGTTTCGTTCACGCGTTCAAACGGCAGGATTTTAGCGTTATAGGTGCCGGGACGCATGCCTTCTTTGACCGGGCTTTCAATAATCGCACCGGTTTCGCGGTCATACCATTTGAATACGCCGGTTTCAGCGTCGCCTTCAAGCCTTACATGACAGGTCTGGCAGGCAATAAACGATGCATGCATGTTGTCAAATGCTCTGAGCTCTTTGACTTTGTCATGCGGGATATCCCCGTGGCACGCGATGCAGTAACTGCGGTTATCCGGCTTGAAATTAAAATCGATATGGTGGAAGTGACCTTTGATAAAACGTTGTTCCAGAATCCGGTATCCGAGGTAGTGTTTGATGGTTTCTTCGCTTTCAAGGATTGCCTCTTTGAAAGAGGCCTCGGCTCTTTCCTTTTCTTCTTTTGCCAGAGCGCGGTCTTTGATGATGGTCTCAAGCTGCTGGCGGTTGTGATATTCTTTGACGATTTTACCGAAGGTCAGGTTCCAGATCAGAAGCGTGAAAAACACCGTCGCTACCAAACCTACCAGAATATATAATTTTGTTAGAATCTTTTTCATCACATGTTTCCTAATTATCAGTCGTTTTAGCCTCCCCGGCAAAATCGGGTACCGAATCTTCAGCGGTCACCGGCATGTCCTCCTCGGCACCTTTCTGCGGCCGGGTGCCGTGTAGCGGCAGCATTTGGTCCTCGAGTCCGGCGGCGGTCATCACTTCCCTGTACTGCTGGTAGTGCTCCTCAGCCATCTGTTCTTCCGAAAGATATCCGGTCAGGAAAACGGTGCCAATCGGAAAAACGGATGGTGATAAATGGACGTTATAAAAATGCCAGATGAATAAAAACAGCATGGCCAGCAACGCCTCATCGCTGTGGGCGATCAGAGCGAAATTGATGACCAACCCAGGCAAAAACCGGGTGACCAGCTCCTTGTGCCACATGATCAAGCCCGAAGAGCCGATGATAACGATGCCCCAGAAAGGGGCCCAGTAATCAAATTTTTCCTTCCAGGTAAACTGGGCGCCCTCCGGGGGTTTGTCGGAAAGATACAGCAAATATTTCAAAAGATCGCGGATATCTTCAAGATCCTTGATATTGGGTACGATCGGCAAATTGATCAGCGTTTTGATTAAATTGCCCGCGGTAAGCTGCCCCTTTTGCTTAAGCGGTGTGATGTAATTATTAGAGATTGTGACCAATACGTAAATGAGATGGTAGGCAAACAGCAGCAGCAACGTCGAACCGGCGACTTTGTGGACGATCGGGGCCACATGAATTCCCCCGAAGAGATTATAAAGATAGGGTGCCCAAAAGGCCTGTTTAAACTTAAGCGGCATGCCGGTCAGTATCAGCGTGATCACGCAGGAGGCCATGGTGATATGCTGGAAGCGTTGATTCAGCGTAAATCTGAAGAAATATCGTTTGCCGTCCTTTTCTTTAATCATGTTCTGGGGTTTCACGGCTTTTTCCTCCGTTTCAGAGCGGCATGGGGAAACAACCGCCTGATCAAATCCAGACCCATAATCCCCATCAAGGGTAAAAGCGTGCCCCCGGCGAGAACCAGAAAGAATACGGTGAAATAGTATTGCGCAGGACTTTGCCCCGGATTGAACTCGGGATGCACCTTGTAGGCGGAAAATCCGGGAGTGGCTTTGGGGTGGCAGTCTAAATTCGAGCAAATCATGTCTTTGTTGTTTTTATGGGTAATTGAGTTCGGGTTCGCGGAGCTCAGCATCTGGTGCACCGATTGCCCCCGGTTAACATGACAGTCCAGACAATCGGGAACCCGTTCACTTAGAAAAAAGGCCGCCTTTCCGTGAAACGTTTCGCCGTAAGAGTAAGCTGCCAGGGTGTCCAGTTCGTGACGTTTCACGATTTCAGGGTCGTCGTGGCATCGAGCGCATACCTCGGCAACGTTGCGGGGGTTGCGGATCTTGTGCAGTCTGGTGGTTATATGGTTGTAGAAGCGATAAATAAACTCATCCTTTTTGTGGCATACCCGGCAGCGCCCTGCGGCGGTCTCGGAGATGCCGGGCCGCACGGTCTTGAAAAAGGAAAGCGGTCGGTACAGGGGATTATCATGGCAGTCCAGGCAGGTCGGCATGTCTTCGGAAAATTTTTTGGGGTTGCCGTATTCGTCAACCTTGGCATGCACGCTGGCTTCTAAAAATGACTGAACATCCTTATGGGAAAACTTCGTTTCACTGGAGGGCTCAATAACATGGCACTGGATGAAACAGTCCACTTTTTTAACCGGATCGTGGGGAATCTTTTTAACGTCGGCGTGACAGCCCTCGCATTGAATTTTGGAATGCACACTTTGGTGAAAGATGTCCTCGTTCACATACAAGAGCCGAAACTTGCCTTCTTCATCCACCCGGCTGAGACCGGGATACTTGTGACATAACAAGCAGTTACCGATATCGGCGGCCGTGGCGCCCACCGGCAAAAATAGCGTGAAACCTAAAATAACGATGCCCCAACCGCCAATAAATTTAAGTATTAGTTTTAATGTCATAATTTTAAAAACCTCAAAATTAGGGGTCGTTCGTATTTATCCCAGGATAGCTTTTTTAGGGGTGTTTTACATGGCACACGCCATGCGATGAAAAAATTGAGATAACACTTTAGGTGAATTTTTAGATTTTTTGTTCATTTTGCAATGAGTGTGCCAGAAAAAGAAAGACGGGCTGATCCTTGAAAAACCTTGTATTTAGGCGCATAAAATGCTTTATATTGTCAACAAATATCATAAAATACGGTGAAATCACCAGTTCAAGATGGTGATTTCACCGGGCCATGATGGTTTCAGCTACGATCACAGAGGTTTTTAATAAAATGCACCCAGTCCCCCTACAGGAATATGGGCAAAAAGTCAATGACCAACAAAGATAAAAACAAAAGCGGCGGATTGTGTATTAAAATAAATCCAACGAGATGTGTTTGGTATGGTAATTGCCTGTTAAAGGAAAGGATTTTAAGGGGCTCTGGATTCTAATTTGAAGCTCGCAAGCGGAGATCTACATGAAAAAAGTCATTTTTTTAACTTTGGCAATGTTTATCGGCTGCATGGGCCTTGATGCCCTTTCAGTCGCTTTGGCCCTTGACGAAGGGGGATGTCTTACCTGTCATCGCTTTCCGGGCCTTGTGCGACATGAAAGGGATGACGGATTCAAAGTGCTTCATATCGACGAAGCCAAATATGCCCGCTCCCCCCATGGCAAAACAGACTGCCGCCAGTGTCATATGCGGGTGACGAAGGTTCCGCATACCGGCGAAACCAGTGTCAATTGCAACACCAATTGTCACCTGCAGCTCAAGGAAAAAGATCGCATCAAAAATTTTCCGCTCAAAACGATTCACGCGAAAGAACAATCTTTTTTAATACGGTTAGATGAGGAAACCGCGTGCCGGGTCTGCCACAAGTTATACCCGCATAGCGAGAATAAACTGGTACGCGCGCTTTTAAACATGCATACGGGCTTTATGCTTTGCGAGGTATGTCATCTAAATAAAGAAAATGTTGCTGATTACACATATGATTGGAATGATACCGAAAATGCGACTTTTAGCGGCGAACCTTTTGGAACCTATTATAATCCCAAAACCGATAAATCTCTGACATCCGAACATTTTATTTCCAGGATCGCTGTTTTTGCCAAAGACAACGGCAATAAAAAGCTGGTCATCGATTCCGAAGACATCAGCAAAGCAAAGGACTTCTTATCAAAGGAAAAGAATCTTAGCCCAGATCAGCGGACACAAGCGCTCGACTATTTTCATCGTCAAATTGCGAAAAAAGAAATCAGCGTGGCCTGCGATGAATGCCACTCATCACGTAGTATCCTTAATTTCCGGCATTTAGGCTTTGACCCCAAAAAGACGCACAACCTGATGGTGTTGAATATCAAGGGCCTGGTCACCAAGTACGAAACCTTTTACTTCCCGCAAATGCTGCGACCTTAAAATTCAAAGAGGCTGAAATTTTTTCATGGGCCGAATTAAGCAAGTCATCATATTTTTAAGCCTGTTCAGTGTATATTTCCTGGCGCATGCAAACCCCGGCTTCAGCATCCGCCTGATCGAAGTGCAGCCTCTCTTTGAGGTGCGGGAGCAGCTCAACCAGCCAAGCGATGTGACGGTTTCAAAAGACGGACGCATATATGTGGTCGACGGGGTCAACAGTAAAATCAGAGTCTACGATCAGGAGGGGCGTGCGGTGTCTTCTTTCGGCAGTGCGGGGACCCAAAGCAGCCAGCTGCGTTTCCCGTTGGGAATTGATCTGGATGGTTCCGGCAACATCTATGTGGCCGACAGTGGCAATCATCGGGTACAGATCTTTTCGCCCCATGGGGATTTTATCGCCAAAATAGACATTCCCCGGGGCAAAATCAAACCGGCCGATCCCACCGATGTCGCCGTAGATGAAACCCACCAGCGGTGCTATGTGGTCGATAACGACAACCACCGCATTCTGGTCTATGATCTGGCAAATCTCAAACTGGTCAGTACGATCGGCACACCGGGCGGTGAACGACGTAATTTCAATTTCCCGTTCCTGATGGCCTTGGATAAGGACAATTACCTCTATGTGGTAGAGGTGATCAATACCCGGGTTCAAGTTTTGAATCCTGAGGGGTTGTTTGTCAATTTCATCGGATCTTGGGGCGTTGAAAAAGGAGAATTCTACCGCCCCAAAGGCGTGGCCCTCGATAAGAACCACCGGGTATATGTCAGCGACAGTTACCTGGGCGTTATCCAGGTGTTTGATGTGAACGGCAATTTCTATGCCGCATTGGGAGACCCCCGAACAAAGAAAGTCAAAAAGTTTAAGACGCCTGTCGGCTTATTCATCGATCGCTTAAACCGGCTTTACGTGGTCGAAATGCGGGCCAATAAAGTCAGTGTATTCCGCTTGGAGTAAGGCCTTTGGGCAAAACCGAAAATTGAAAATCATACGGCATCCTTTGTATTATTTGAAACGACGCAAACTCACGCAGCAGCGACATGTGATGATGAACATAAAAGGCCTGCTCATATGGGGGGTGGTGGGCGTGCTCATGTGGATCAATAGCGCCAATGCCCAGACGAATCTGGAACCGCCCCGCAACCCGAATTCAGCCAAGGCCTGTGCGATCTGTCATTTTCGCTGGGTCGACACATTTTTCATCGAGGGCCGCGGTTCGGAACTGGCGGCCTACACTGCCGAAAAAATGGTGGCCACACCCGAAATGTGTTATTCCTGCCACGACGGCAGTGTGGCGGATTCAAGAGCCTGGGCCTACCATAACCGGCAACATACGAGTGACACCCGGCCGCCGGCGAACATGCAGATACCCGCAGCCTTTCCGTTGGACGAAGAGGGCAAGATGAACTGTGCCACCTGCCATACGCCTCACGCCCTGCCAAGCGGTCCGGAATCCAAGGAAATCTTTTTTATGCGGGTTTCCAACCGCAATTCCACGATGTGCCCGCAATGCCATGGCGATATGGCCGGCGGAATTGCAGGCGGCAATCATCCGCTGGGCAGCTTCAATAAGCCGATCCCGCAGCAGATGATTAATCTGGGGGCCAAGGTCGGCGAAAAACCCAATCAGCTTGTCTGCCAATCCTGTCATGTGGTCCACGGCTCGCCCACCGACAGTCTGCTGGCCAAAACCTCAGACGATTCCGGCCTGTGTCTGGCGTGTCACCAGGATCAGCGGGTATTTACCGCCCAAGGCCAAAGGCGTCCCGTTCACGTGGTCAACGTAACACCGAAAACGGCAAAGATACCATCGTGGCTGGAACAAAGCGGTGCCAGGCGGGGCAAGGGCGGCGAATTAATCTGCCAGACCTGCCACCGGGTTCACAAAAACAAAGTTGAGCAATGGCTACTCGTCATGAAAAAGGATGAGACCGCCGAATTTTGTCTGGCCTGTCACCCGGACAAAAAATACATTGCCGAAACCAAGCACAATCTGGCAGTTTCGGCGCCCCGGGAAAAAAATCTGGAAGGCAAAACCGTGGCCCAAGCCGGGGTTTGCTCGGCGTGCCATCTGCCGCACAGAGCCGCCCGCAAACTGCCCGACCAGGGGGATTTTACAACCCGGCTTTGCATGAGCTGTCACAGCAAAGGCCAGGTGGCCGAAAAGGTCAATTTAATCGGCACCACCCACCCCTTGAGTGTCTACCCCTTTGCCCAAATAGAAGAGGATTCCGTTTTAACTAAGGTCAGTGTCAAAAAGGAGGAACTGCGCTTGCCCCTGTATGATCGATACGGCGTTCGGGACCCAAACGGTAGAATGACCTGCTCAACCTGCCATGAGACCCATCAGGTGCAGCCGATTTCGACAGACGCGCAACCGGAGCAAAGCGCCACCAAAATCAGATCCTTACTCAGAAAATCATCCCCCCAGATCTGCAGAGAATGTCACCGTGATAAATTTTTAATCGCCGACTCCAAACACAACCTGAGCAAGTCGGCCCCCGAAGAAAAAAATATTTTAAACCAGACACCCGCTGAATCGGGTCTGTGCGGAAGCTGTCACCTGGTGCACGGGCCGCAAAAAAACTTTCTGTGGGCGCGGCCATCCGATGCCACTGCCGGCTCTAAAGGCGCAGAGAGTCTATGTGTCAGCTGCCACAATGAAACCGGAATCGCCAAGAACAAAGTAAATAAAGGCTATTCTCATCCGACCCACATCTCGCCTCTCGAAAAAGGTTTAAGGCCGACATTGCCACTATTCGACCGGCAAGGAAAATTAGCCGCCAAAGGAACCATGACCTGCCAGACCTGTCACGACCCCCATCGCTGGGAACCGGGTTCAGCCAGCGCTGAGCCCGTGAAAGAATCCAAATCAGTTAAAAAACGACTTACATCGTTTTTAAGAAAATCGTCACCGCAGATCTGTGACGAATGTCACCACGAAAAATTTCAGATTGCCAATACCGACCACGATCTTGGCAAGTCGGCCCCCCAAGACAAAAATAGCATAAACCAAACACCTGCAGAATCCGGCCTCTGCGGGAGCTGTCACCTGGTGCATAATGCCCAAAAATCGTTTTTGTGGGCAAGGCCGATAACGGACCACAGTAGCGAAGGCGTTCAGTTTCTGTGTATCAGTTGCCATAATGCCGAAGGTGCGGCCGCAAAAAAAGTGCTGAGCGGCTACTCTCATCCGATGAACATTGCGCCGGCTGAAAAGGGTGTTGTCACCACGCTGCCGCTTTTTGATAAAAACGGTAAAGCGATGGACAAGGGGTTGCTGTCCTGCCACTCGTGCCATGACCCCCATCGCTGGACCCCTTCTTCGGATGAGCCTGCAAAAGATCAGTTTAATGTCGAAGGAAACGCGCAAAACAGCTTTTTAAGAATAGTAAATTCGCCTTCGCCCAAACTCTGCGAAAACTGTCATCCCGATCCGGGCACTGTCGAAATGACCGACCACGACCTTATGGTAAGCGCACCGAATTCAAAAAACAGTCTAAATCAAATCCCGGCTGAATCCGGCGTTTGCGGGACCTGTCATCTGGTCCACAACAGCCAGAATCAAATCAAATTGTGGGCCCGCCGACTTTCTGCGGGGGATAGCATAATGGAACAGATGTGCACCTCCTGCCACTCAAAAGACGGACCCGCGCATAACAAGGTTCCGCTGATTGGCACTCACCCCGACAATGTCATGATCATCAACATTCGTAAACCCGTTGAAGGATCGCAACAATATTTACCGCTTTTTGACAAAACAACCGCTAAACCTGTAACGGCCGGTAACCTTTCGTGTGCCTCATGCCATAATGCCCATCAATGGGATTCAAATATACCCTCAAAAGGCGATGGCCATGAGATTGAAGGATCTGCGCTGAACAGTTTTCTGAGAAGTGCGTCGCAGAAGCTGATGTGTAAAGAATGCCATGGCCCCGAAACTTTGTTTAAATATTTATATTTCCATGATCCCGATAAGCGTACCGGTGTAAAGGATTAATCCGCGCATTTCATAAAAATTTTTGACCGGCATTTTTATTGAAATTGAAACCCTGACACACAAAAAAGCAGGTAAACATGAAGAAAAAAATATTCATCGCTTTGGGCTTTGTTTGCCTGGTCTTTGTCGCAGGCGGCACCTATATCATCACTGCGATTGAAACTGCTACCTCCAAACTGGATCAGCTGATTACGCTCCATCAGGTGGAAATCATGCGAGAGCAACTGTTGATTCACATTAAAAACGTGCAGTCTGACCTCTACCTCATGGGCACCCGTTATGAAAAGAGCCCGAATGAAATTATAGCCAACGTAGATATTCTCAAAAAAAATTCGGGGACTTGCTTTAGCTGTCATCACACGGCCCTGGTGATGCAGCGGCTGAATCATTTGAGCGACAATGTAGAGTTTTACAGCGATTCCATCCGCAAACTTCTGAAGATAAGCGGCGACCGCGATGCGCGCGTAAAAGAAAGTGAGGTGGCTTACCGGACGGCGCAAAATTTGGTTGCCCAGGTCGATGCCATGGTCCATATGGCCAATAACAAGCTTGTGGATAAAACCAACGCCTCAATGATCGATATCACCACGTCGAAAAGCACGCTTTATGCGCTGGTGGTGCTGACGCCGTTCGTTGCAGCCGGATTTTGTTTTATTGTCATGAGAGAATTTACCAAACCGGTAAAGGTGCTTTTGGAAGCAACGCGCAGGTTGCAAACCGGTGATCTGGACTACCGCATAACGGGTTTAAGAGATGAATTCGGCGAGGTGGCAACCTCCTTTAACGAAATGTCCAAATCTTTGAGACAGACCATGCGCAAAACCATGGAAAGCGAACGGCGCTATCGAACTCTATTTGAAAGCGCCGGCGATGCGATCTTCATTATCGATGCCGAGGGCGACAAAGTGGGTGATATTGTCGACGCCAACCCTGCAGCGGCAGAGATGCACGGATATAGTCTGGAGGAGATTTATACACTCAACTTGATCAAGGATCTTGATGCCCCGACAGCTTCGCAGGCGGCCCCGGATCGGGTTCACAGCATCTTAAATGGCGAGTGGATCAATGCCGAAATCGACCATGTCAAGAAAGACGGCACCATCTTCACCGTAGAAATCAGTGCCGGCCTATTAGAGTACATGGGACACAAATATATTCTGGCGATCGATCGGGATATTTCCGGACGCAAAAAAATGGAAAACCTTATTATTCGGTCCAAACTTGAATGGGAGGAAACATTTAATACCATCACCGATATGATTACGATCCATGACCGGGATTATAATATCATTCGGGCCAATAAGGCCGCCGAAAAAATCCTGCACCTTCCTTTTTTAGGCGTCACCCAGGCAAAATGCTATCAATATTACCATGGCAAAGAATCTCCACCGGAAAATTGTGCCAGCTGCGAGTGTTTTGACACCGGCAAGCCGGTTACTTTTGAAATGTACGAGCCGCACCTCGATATGTTTCTCGAAATAAGATCCATGCCCCGATTTGATGATAATGACCAGATCAGCGGATTGATCCATGTGATCCGGGATATCACCGAGGAAAAGAAGGTGGAAGACTCCCTGCAGCGGGCCGAGCAGCTCAAGATGGTCGGTGAATGGGCCGCCAGCCTGGCGCATGAAATCAAAAATCCGCTGGCCGGCATCAAAGGCTCGGTACAGGTTCTTCTGGAAGAACCCGGTATTTCCGAAGAGGACAAAAGCCTCATCGCAAAGGCGGTTGACGAGATTAAGCGCATCGAATTGTTGATCAAAAGTCTGCTTAATTTTGCCAAGCCGCCCGAACTCCAGCCGATCCTGACGGATTTAAATGACCTTCTTGATAAAACCATCACGTTTTCGCTGAAACACCCTTCGCTATCCTCGAATTCCGCGACGCCGATCAAAGTTCTCAAGGAGTTCGATCCGAATCTGCCGGAAACCATGGCCGACCCCATGCAGCTGCAGCAGGTTTTTTTAAACCTGATGTTCAATGCCATCGAAGCCATGCCCGATGGCGGTTCTCTGGCGATCAGAACCGCCTATGATGAAAAACTGGATATCATCCAAGTTGCCGTTGCAGATTCCGGCAAAGGTATCGAGCAGCCCCTGCTTGATCAAATCTTTCAGCCGTTTTTTACGACCAAACGCAAAGGCTCCGGCCTGGGTCTGGCAATCACTCGCCGGCTGGTTGAACAGCATGGCGGCGAAATAATTGTTGAAAGCAAACAAAGCCAGGGAACGGTGTTCAACGTTTCACTCAAAGTAAAAAAAGAAGAAAAGGAACTCGTTTCATGAAAAAAAAGAGAAAAATCTTTCTCTTGGATGATGAAGAATTGATCGTCTCGGTGCTGGCCAAAGCCCTCAAGAATGAAGGTTACGATGTTTTTGCCGAAACCGAAACCGATGGGGTGATCCAAAAAATTAAAGCATGGGATCCGGATGTCGTCTTGCTGGATATTAGAATGCCCGATCGTAACGGAATAGATATACTTCAGGAAATAAAGGGCGATGGCATGACGACCCAGGTCGTTATGCTCACGGCCGATGATACGGTCGATACGGCCGTTAATGCCATGAAACTCGGCGCAGCCGACTATCTGACCAAACCATTTAATACGGATGAGGTTAAAATCGTCATCAACGGCATCATTGAAAAAGAAAGCCTCAAACAGGAGGTCGACTACCTCAGAAAAGCCTATTCGGAAGCCGTTGAAAAGGAAATTATCGGAAAATCAAAGGCCATCCAGGAATTGGAAGCGAATATCAAAAAGATTGCTCAGGCCCGGGTATCCACCGTTCTTGTCACCGGCGAAAGCGGCACCGGCAAGGAGCTTGTGGCCAGACGAATCCATGAATTAATGTATCATCAAGACGACAGCTGGAATGCACCCTTCATCTCGGTAAATTGTGCGGCCATGCCCGAATCCCTCCTTGAAAGCCAACTCTTCGGGTATGAAAAGGGGTCTTTTACCGACGCCAAATCGGATAAAAAAGGGTTGTTTGAACTGGCCAAAGGCGGTGTGATCCTGTTGGATGAAATCGGCGACATGAAACTGGATCTTCAGAGCAAGTTGCTGAGGGTTCTGGAAGAAAGGAAAGTAAGACGCATCGGAGCCAAAGGCGAAATCAATGTTGATGTCACCGTGATCGCGACAACGAACCGAAATCTTTCCGAGGCCGTCAAAAACAACGAATTCCGCAAAGACCTGTTTTTCCGGTTGACCGCGTTTTATTTACATGTGGTTCCGCTTAGAGAACGAACCGCCGACATCCCCCTGCTCGCCCGTCATTTTCTCGCGCACTTTGCCACCCAATACAACAAAAAGAGAGTTAAGGGCTTTTCATCGGAAGCTGAAAAATTGATGATTGCCTATGCATGGCCTGGTAATGTGCGGGAGTTGAAGAACCTCGTTGAAAGGTTCGTCGTTCTTGAAAACGCCAAAACCATCGGCGCCAAGCATATGCCCAAGTGGATATTTGAAGACACGCTGAGTCCGAGTCCGCCGGCACCCGACAAATTTACCTTGCCCGATTCAGGAATATCCCTGGAGGAAGTGGAAAAAGACCTCATCCAGCAGGCACTCGAAAAAGCAGATAATAATAAGTCCCTCGCTGCCAAGCTACTGAATATCAGTTACGACACCCTCAGGTACCAGGTGAAGAAATACGGTTTGAAATAGGCTGACGCGTATCGCAAGGTGCAGAATGATGAAACTATTTTGGGCGTGCTTATTTGTTTTAATCACGGCAACTCCGCTTTTGGGGCAAAGCGGCGGTATTGATAAAGAAACCCTGACTGTCAGTGGAAAGGCGGTGGTATTTTTCGGACCCTCACAGGCCGAATATCTTTCCATGACCGATCAGGAAAAAGATGGGATCGATGAGGCGCTCTACGATTTCTATCATTATCGGGGAAAAGTGCTCCCTTTTCTGAAGTTGAACGATATTCAAGAATTTTCGACGGCCAAACGCAAAATACAGATTCAATCCAGGGGCAGCGCTAGCATCATCTATTACCGCAAGAATTTCGATCACTTCGTCGGTTTGATCATGACCGACGGTGTGCGTGCGCCGGAGGTATTTCTGGGCCCGGCCACAGATGCGGACTTAATTATGTTGTTCGAGGATTACTTCGGCCTTTATTGAACGAGATCTCCAACCGTCCACTGCACCATCTGGGTGGTCATGGCATGGGCGGTGCGAATCTTGCCCCAGTCGAAGAAAAAAACCCGGTCATCCCCCCGGTTATGGCTCTTGACGGCCCATACAATTTCCCGGCTTTTTTTTTCGATGATCTGGGCTGAAAAATCGACTCGGGGTTGTCCTTCTAAACCCTTATAGTCCTGATAATCCATTATATCGCCCGAAAGAACAAGATCTGCCTCCAGCCGGCTAAAAATAAGGTCTGCGTCTGCAAGCGATAGTCCATCCTGCATAATTATCCGCATATCCAGCAGGGTTTGTCTGACAACTCCCGGTTCAATCACAGAAAAATTATCAAAGGCAGTTAGCGCTTTTACAAATTGCAGGGCGATGATTTCACCGGCGTGTTTTCTTTCGCTCGTATTAAAAAATGGGATCACGGCCACCCGTTTTTTCATATCTAAATTTAAAACAGGCGCTAGAAAGGATACTCTGGGCCGAAATGTATTTCTGATTTTTTGAAAATCAGCGCCGTCCGACCTGCCGGAAAGGTAGTGGGCAAGTAAATTTGAAAGATTCTGCACCGCCAGGTCCAGCAGTTTCTGGGGGTCCTCGATCAAATTCAGATCGAGGAGCCCCGGTGCGTCATTTCCGGCCAGACCGATACCGCGCATCCATAAAATCGGCATGTGTTCGGCGGTCGAAACCAATCTGGACGTCAGCGCAATCTTGGGCGGTGAAATTTCACTGTAAAGCTCCAAAGACGTGATGAGTACGGCTTCAGCCCCGACCTCCTCTCTGAAAACCTGCGAAGTTGTGTAATTTATACCGCCCAAATAGCGAATGCGGTGCTTTCGAATGACGCTCTCAACGAGGTCCGGCACAAGCAGGTTCAGGGCTTTGCGGTTGAGGCTGTTCAGCAGCGCCTGGTGAATGGTGTGGAGGGGCGCCGGTGTCCCGCTGATGTTAACAACCGGCAAGACGGCGATTTTAAGCACGCTGACATCATCAGGCGCATCGGCGCTCACAGGCCTGGCGGGTTCATTTTTCAGCGCACAGCCTGAAATACCGACAGGGATGACGAATAGAAAAATTATGATGCTAGTAAATAAGCTTTTTAAGAATATCATCGATGGCTGCTTCGGTTACGTCGTTCATCGGCTTGCCCCCACCCCCAAAAAGCCGGTCAAATGCATCGATGCCGCCTTTGGTGGTGGCTGCCGTCCATACGACCTTGCGCGTTTCCCTTTCAATCATCTGCATGCTCAAGGATATAATGTTCGCCGTGGTGGTACCCGATCTCACCTCGCCGTACTCCTTCAGAACACCGGTGATCACTGCATCCGCCCGGATGATGGCGGCTAATTTTACGACATCCTCTATCGACGGTACCGTCGGGTGCTCAAGCCCGGCTCTTCTGATCCCCCGCACAACCTCTCCGGAGGGGATCACATAGACCACCCCGGTCGCCATCAGGCTGGTCATAAAGGTATTGCGCACTCTTTCGGCTGCCAGCTTGTCGCCGGTGAGGTTTGAAAAGGGCATGACCGCTATGGTCCGCAAGGCGGAAAACTCCATCTCGGGATCATGGTAGCTCTCGGGAATGGCGGTCGTACATCCGGCCAGTGCAACAATGACGAATGCGATAAGATAAATTCTGGGATTCATGCAATTCCCCCTGTTAGAAAACAATGTTTGATATATCCGATTTTCGTGTTGTAATCAACTTCCGGGCGCGCACCTAATAAATAATCCGCAGATTCCCATTAAGGATCTTTGAATCTACTTTTTGGACGTTGTCTTCACTTCGCGAAAACGTATAGGTAAGGTCTAATATGGCAAATCTGCCGATTGTCCATTTAAGGCCCGGCCCGATAACTCTTTCCTGTCGGTCGTCCTCGGTCCTTAATGTCTCGTCATATATGAAGAAAAACTGCAGGTCGCCGTCGGGAAACGGCGACCAGTTCAGTGAATAATTTTGAAAGGTTTCGGTGCCGCCGTCATCGCGGTTCACAACGCTCACCTTGGCAAAAAGAGAAATGGTATCAAATGGGTTATAAAATGCCTGGATATTAAATTGGTGATCTGTCTCCGGGCCGATTTCCAGGTCGGGCTGATCGGTGCGGGTATACTGGTAATTTAAATTGAAGTTAATTTTGTTGTTGGGCTTTATATTGGTCCCGCTTCGCAAAGTCCAGGTGGTAATCTGCGAGTTTGATTGCACGGGTTCTTCCCAGCCGTAACCGCCATCCAAAAACATACTCCATCCTTGGTAAAGGGTGGCATTGTTGCGCAGAAAAATTGAATTCTGATAAGCGTTGCCCAGTTCTTCGTCCAGGTACGTTCCGCTGTAAGTCAAAGACTGGTTGAACGTCTTTAGCCAGGTTGCCACCAGCGAGGCGCCATAATTGTAAGTGGTGGTATCCTCGTTCTCAACGGAATTGTCGGTGCGTTGCCCGGTGCCCGTAATGGAAAAAATCCGGTTGAAAATATGGTTAAAGAAAAGATCGTTGGTCAATTGGGTCCGCTCTATATTAAAGGGATCCTGATCCTGGCGCGTGTATAATAGATTATAACCGGCGACGGTCCGATCACTGATCTGGCCGCGTAAATTAAAATTAAAATTTTGATCGGTTGTTTTGGTTTCATTGTCGATCTCTTCCCCTGTCACCGTGACAAAGGCCTCCATCTCGGTGACAAAGATATTGGGAAATTGAGCGGAACCGGGAACAACGGGTGAAAGCGCCCGGGTGACAACTTTGATAAAACGCGTGTTGACCTCGGCAAATCGGATTTCAAATCGATTCTCAAAGGTCGCAAAATCGACCTGGGGTGCCCCCGGCAGCAGGTTCCAGGTACTGGTGTCCAAATTGTCGGGACTGGTGTAGATTTCCCAGGTAAAAGAGTTGGCAACCGCAGTGGAAAGACTCCGGTCCACCCAGATGCGGATTTGGTCGACATTCCGGGAAACTCCTAAATCAAGCCCAATATTTGTGAATGTGGTTTCATCCCCGCCCAATCCCAGATCCAGGCCGGCAGAAGCAAAAACGTTACCGTCGATAAGGGCTGGATTGTTGGTAAGGGCCGGTCCGTCCTCGGGTGTATCATCCAGAGATGAAAGCCCGGCGGTCCGCACCAGCGGGGAATCCAATGTTGCCGATCTCGGAAACTCCAGCTTGTTATAGCGGATGTTATATCCGGTGTTCATGAAGAGGCGTTGGTCCAGAAAATCTTTTGAATACTCTATTTTACCGAAATGCGTTTGTTCCTTGGTATCAAAATTCCGAAGCTTATCATCGGTATCACGGCGCGTGTAGGAATAGTTTGCCAGGAAATTTGTGATCGGGTTGTATTGGGTTTCGAAATAATAAACATCCAATTCTTCGTCTATGGTTTTGGGATTATTATCGGTGAGCGTATGCCTATAGGTGAAATTCCACTCAGGGTAAAGCTTTGCAGGCGTCATCCCCACCGTAGCGGTATATTCGTCTCTGTCAGAATTCTTTTCCGGCAGGTTTGATATATTTTCTTCGATTCTATATCCACGATAGGAAACGCCGGCCTGGTAAATGGGATTGTTGAGGGTCAGTTCCGCAAAAGGGCGCAGGGTTTCTTCCCTAAAGCGGGTTCGATCATTGCCGGTTTCGGTGGTGAGTTTGTTGTACTCATAAATCGATCCGGTTGCAAAGAGCAGATAGGGATAAATGTTTTTGGAAAGATCAAGGTTGTAGCGCTGATCGAGCCGATCAAAATCTGTGCTGGTTTTCTCGCCGGTGGCTTTAATTTTCGTATCACCGTTGCTGTTGGTATAAAGATATGTGGCGTTGAAGTTAATTCCTTCGGCCCGGGCATAGAGTTCCAGAAGTGGATTGAACAGGAAAATGATGGTTAAAAATCCAATATATCGCAAAACAGCCCGCTGCATAGACTATCTTTCGCCCATTACGGCAACTGCGTAAGCGCCTTCAGCCACATCTATTTTTGCGCTGCTCTTTTTGCTGATGGTATTGATTTTCTGCAGTATTTTTTTATCCGGAATCGCCACAAAAAGAATTCGCTCTTCCTGATCGAGGGTGATATAAGCCGCGCTGCCCGCTACGCGAATCATATCAATGAATACCAAAGCGAAGGGATCAATAACCATGACCTCGCCTCCGCTGCGCTTGCCCACATAAATCAGACCCGTGACATCATCCACCTTAATGGATAAGGCACCCAAACCGATAAAGACCTTGTCGCTCACCGTTAAGCGTGCCAGATCGATGACGCTCAGGTTGGCTGAATTCCGGCCAATGACAAAAAGTTTGTTCCCTTGCCGATTAAATGCGGCTCTCAGAGGAGACCCTTCGACACCGATGGTTACGGAAACACCCCGTTGGGTCAGATCGACTACCGAAATCGTGCTCGAGCGCTCATTCATAACGAACGCTCTAAAACCTGAAGGACCGATCACCGCCGAAACCGGTCCTTCTCCCACCCGGATTTTGGCCAGCTCGATCATCGAAAGCGTATCAATTATGCTCACGGTATTGGTGCCGTTGTTGACCGCCACCATCGTTCTTCCGTCGGGCGTGATGGCAAGCTCCACGGGCCTGTCTCTGAGATTTAATCTGAGCCGATTAATAATCCGCCCTTTGAAAACATCAATCACCTCGATGATGTCAGCGCGCGAAGCCGCCACATAGGCTCTGGCTCTAATTTGATCAATGACGAGCCCCATGGGTCCCTGGCTGGTGGCGATGGTATCGACCACCTGCATTGTTTTTTTGTTGAAGACCGTGATGAAATTGGCATCCGCATTGGTCACATAGCCGTTGAGATTGATGAGCACCCGGGTGGAAGATGCCAGGGAAAAGCCGGGCGTAAAGCGAATACCGTCTTTTACGTTTCCGGCAGCATTCAGGGAAAGAAACAAAGTTGACGCTCTCTGCCGAATCACGTCGAACTGTTTATTAACCCGTATCGGCTCATCCGCCACGAGCAGGGCAACATTTCCCTCTTCCGTCTGTACAAATGCCCGCTTAATTCGTATGGATATGCCGCTGTAGGTGCCCGGCGGCAGGATCGCAGAGGCCAGTCGTTTTTGAATCCCGATGAGTTCCGTCCCGTTAAGCTCATCTTCAATCATTATAAAAGGCGACTCGGAGCCGTCATCGCGAACAGCGAAAATCCCGTCGATAATGACGTGCAGGTTTTGGGCTTCCTGAGGCATGGGCTGGAGATACAAAACAACTTCGCCCTCCTGTATCAGGGCTGCTTTATGCCGCAACATCATCTCCTGCGAAGAACACCCGCCGCCAAGAACACAGAGAATCAAAATAAAACCATATCTTCGTGCAGATCTCATCAGAGTCCTGTCTTATCCGGGGATGAAAAGATATGTTCCTATGAAAAAATGGAATGATAGAACCATAGCATCAAATCGCCTGCCTCGTCAAAAAAAAGGCTGACGACTGGATATCGTCAGCCAGAATATGAATACCTCTGCCGCTTAAATTAATCCTGGACGTGGCATTTATTGCAGAGACTCCGCTGGCCGTCGCCAAAAACAGACACCACATCGCGCCCGTAGTAGCTGTTGAGCCGGTCGCCACCCGATGCGCCGGCATCGCCGTCCTGCGGATGTGAGTCGGCGAGTAAAGCTGCTTCGAAATCCCAGCGACCCGCATTGGGAAAGGCCGATGCATGCGCCCGATGGCATGAAAGGCACATGACGTTCGAGTTGGGATCCGGCCCCTGGGTTGAAGACGGATTGGTGTTGGTCGGCGCACTGGTACCTCTTTCAAAAGGGACCAGCGCCAGATAAGCCGTTGCCCGGGTTCCGGTTAAATCGCCGGTTTTGACGTAAATATTGTAGTTGGTGTCAATGCCGGACGGCCCCATAGTCGCCTGGTTGCTGGCCGCGTGGCGGTGCTCGCCTGCGCCGGCCACGAAAGTCGTATGGCAATTACCACACCATTCCGACATGCCTGAGCCGTAATCGGTATGGGAGCTGTCGGTCTCATTGCGACCGGCGCTGAAAGGACTGGGCGTTGTCGCGATCGGAGGCCGGTTGATAAATGAATAACCCGGACCTGCGGGATATCCCTGATCGCCAAGAAGCCTGAAATTACCCAGTGCCTCTGCGGGATTCGTATTGTAATTCCCCCGATAGGAACCGGAGGCCACAATCGGAACGGTCTTATTAAGCTTCTTGCCATGTGGATCATGGCAACTGCTGCAGGTCAGCCAGGCCGATTGAAAGGTGCCGCCGGGTGCAGTGCTTAATACCGGATCCTGTACCAGACCGAAGTCGGCTGCAATCACGTTATGCCCGAAGCTGTAACCGTTTCGCGTAATCGTATTTCCGTTTTCAGTCCAGGAAAAAGTCTTGGTCAACCAGTAAAAGTCACCGCCAGGGGTGAGGTTGTTCCCGTTGGTACTGAAAACATGATAGGTTCCGGAGCCCTCGTGGCAGCTCAGGCAGGTGGAACCGGGGTCGGCCCCCAGGGTCAGATGCGCGCCGGTGGTTCCGACAACACCGCCCTCGATGATGGACTGACCGTCTTCAGAGTTGTGCATGGTATGGCAGCCGTCGCAGTGCGCCACACTACCGTCATGGAAAGCCAGGGCTGATGTTCCGAAACCCAGAAACAGCAGAGCTGCCGCCAGCAATCCCATAATTAAAACCATCGTTTTCATCCAATTACCTCCTTTTGGCTGTTCAGGTCCGGCCTTCCTCTGTCCAGGACCCGTTCACCGAGTGCCCGTCTTGCCGTGGATATAATTCTAATTGATCGGGCCGCAAAGATTCTGTATTTATTTGTATGTAATCTTGAATACGCTGACCCCCTTGTCGCTTAATTGAGAAACATAGAGATGGCCGCTGTCATCCAGCTCCAGGCTCCGGGGGCCGATCAGGTTTTGGGGTCTTCGACCACGATACCCGAATTCGGTCTGAAACCTGAAGTTTTGATCAAAGACGATGATCGCCGATTTTAGCCGATCCGCAACGTAAATGTAACCGTTGGCATCGGCGACGATTCCGCCGGTAATGTTAAATCGCCCGGGAGCGCTTCCCGGCCGCCCGAAGGACCTGATTTTTCCGTCCGGGTTGAGCTTGAAGGCCGAAAAAAGCACCGCTATGGTAAACAGCATGTTGCCCTGATGGTCAACGCTGAATCCACTGATTTCGCTGGCGGCCCGCTTTCGTTCTTCAATATTTATCAAAGAACCGATATCATATCCCTTCTTGAAAACACCCGCAGGATCGGTAACCGCCAGGCGCAGGGATCGTTTATCCAGCAGGTAAAGCTGTCCGTACTTGTAAACCACGCGCGAAGTTGAAAAATTTGAAAAATCAGGCGGGAAATTTTGAAGCTTTAGGGTAGATACGGGCTCTCCTTTGAAATTGCAGATAAGGATTGATTGTTCTTTCATCGTTTGGGACAAAACAAGAATGGCCCCGTCGCTGCGAACCGCCACATCAATAATGGTGCCAAGGCTCCCATCATCCCCAAACCGATAAATTTCCATGCCTTTTTGATTGAATATCCGTATTTCCCCTAAGCGGGTATCCGCGACATAAATTTCGTTTCTTTCCTCATCCACATCGATATTGGCCCAGTTGAAGGGGATGCGGCCGGAAAAGTTTGATAGGCTGTATAGAAAAGTGGTTTCAACCCCGGCCAGGGCAGGCGCGCACATCACCCCGCTCAGCGCGACAAGCGGCAACAGGGCTGCCATCGCCCGTTTAAGAGCAGATAAAGGCCGTGATTTGAGTTTGAAAATCATAACGTTCCTTTGAATGCCACCTCGTGGCACATAAGCGATGCAATCCATATGCCAGACGGCTTTTTAGTATTTTTAACTAATAAAAACAAATTGTTATATAAAAAAGCCTATTGCAATCCGGCATTCATCGCTGTATATTTGGTAAAATGACCGATCCGGGCGGGGATTTGGCCAACATACATGATTTATTGATCATTTACAACCGCTAATACTGAAAGGGAACCACCGTTTTAAAAGCGGCTTATTATAGGGGATTCAAATTAGACGCCGGTTGGTATGTTAATTGCTTTGATGTTCACCTTGCGAAAAATGCGCCGAAAACCTTGAAGCCGCGTACCGGTTGATAGACGGGACAACCCGTGGATCCGTTTTAACTTGTAAATATTTATTAAGTATGAAAAAAATTGCAGATCAGCGATTATCCGCTGAGCGGATGGTTTGGATTTTAGCGCCATCGTATAATGATTCAATCCGGTATTTATAAAGCAGGACAGCACATGAAACAATTTCTAGCCCTATCGCACTTTTTGCTGGGACTTATTTTTTTGTGCGCAACGCACGCGATGGCCTCGAACCAGAAACTGCCCATCGTCGACGGGAAAAAAATAGTTGCCACGGTGGCGGATGAGCCGATTACCCTGGAAGAATTAAATCAGGCCATAAGCGCTGCCCATATGGAAAGGCCCCGCGAAACCGCGGCCGGCCGGGTCGATTTCTCCAATATTATGAATCGCCTGATCACCACCCGGCTTATCGCATGGGAGGCCAGAAACATGGGCCTGGACGAGTTGCCTGAAATAATAAGCGACAAGACCGCTTACGCCAGGCAACTGCAAATGGAAATTCTGATTGAACGTCACGTCAGAGGCATCGGCGTTGATGAAGATGAAGTCGATCAAACATACAGGGATATGGTTCGGGAATGGAAAATAAAATCCTTGAGATTAAAAAAACAGGCCGACGCCCGGGAAATCGAATCCCAGCTAAAAGCAGGCCGGGATTTCGATAAAGTCGTGCAGAAAGCAATTGAGTGGGGCCTTGGCGACGCCGACCCGGAAGGGAAATACCTTCAAAAAAAAGACCTTGCCCGACCCGTAGCGCAGCTGGTCTCCAAAATGAGCATCGGCGCGATCAGCCCGATGCTGTCCATCGGCAATAAAGGTTTCATCGTCTTTAAACTCGAAGACACGCGGATACCTGAAATCGAGGATCCGCGCATAAAGGAGGTGGCCAGACGCCAGGCCCTCAACAACAAAAGAGTCCAGGCTGCCAAGGCGTATTACCAAGATTTAAAAAAGCGCCATATTAGATTTCTGGACCAGCAACTCCTGGATTCGCTGAATTATGAAACCCAGACGCCCGGTTTCAAACAATTATTAAAAGACCGACGCATTTTGGTTGAAATCAAAGGGGAGGCGCCCCTCACCGTTGGCGAGTTTACCCGGGCTCTTCAGAATAAATTTTACCACGGTGTGCAAAAGGCCATCGAAAGCAAAAGAATCAATTTACAAAAACAAAGCGTCTTGGGAGACTTGCTTCAAAAAAGGATTTTGCTAAAAGAGGCTCGCGTACAAGATATTGAAAAAACAGATGAATTTCGATATAAAGTTAAAGCGCATGAAATCTCGACGCTCTTCGGAATCTTCATCGATAAGGTCGTCGCACCGAATATCAAACTGGATCTCAAGGCGTTGCAAACATACTATCAAAAAAATTCGGGAGCCTTCGCCACCCCGCAAATGATACGGATGAGGAGTCTGGTCTTCTGGAAGCGGGATGACGCGATTGCCGCCATTAATAAACTAAAAGCCGGCACCGATTTTAACTGGTTGGGGTCCAACGCCGACGGCCAGGTTGACAAAAATGAAAAAGGTCGCTTAAATTTCGAAGGGACGCTTCTGACCCAAAGCGGTTTGCCGCAGGATGTCCAAGAAGCCATATCCAATGCGAAACCTGGAGATTTTAAACTGTATGAAAGCCCCCAGGGTCACTTTTATGTCTTATCCATAAACCAGATCATCCCTCCCAAACCGCAGCCTTTTGAATCTGTCAGAAAGGAAATAGCCAAAAAGGCATTTAGTGAAAAGGTTAAAGCCACCATCGAACAATGGGCTGAACAACTCAAAGAATACTATCCGGTAAAGATCTATAAAACAGACCTGACGCAATGAGCCAGCATCGGATCAAATTGCCCTCAATTTATAAATGCAGTGCCGTGGGAATACTTTTTTTCATAGCGGGCCTGATTTACTTTGCTTCCTGTGCCCCGCGGCCTGCGTTCAAGCCGGGCAAGTTTGCGCGCAAGCAATGCCTGCAATGTCACACCGAGTTTGCAGCGAAATACCTGACCATGCCAAATGTCCACGCCGTCGTCGCAGAAAAAAAATGCGAGGATTGCCACCTGCGACACGGTATCCTGCCGAAGCTTTTGTTGAAAAGGGAGGGCAATCAGATTTGCTTTAAGTGCCATGACAGCAAGAACATCGGATTGGACAAATCGATGGTGCATACCGGACTGAAACAGGGACAATGCATTGATTGTCATAATCCGCATGCATCACCGGAGCCCAAACTGTTAAAGGCCAGAGGAACGGAGGTCTGTTACCGCTGCCATGAAAGAAAAGACTTTAACAAGACGGTTGTTCATCCTGCCTTAAAAACCGAGACATGCCTCAGATGTCACTTGGCACACAGTTCGGATGAACCGGATCTGCTAAAAAATCCGGAAATAAAGCTGTGCATGTCCTGCCATGATATGCAAACGGCAACTTTTAAAAGCGCCCATCGCAATTATCCTGTAGAAACGGCAACCTGCGAAAGTTGCCACAACGCCCACGCCGCGACGCAACCCAAACTGCTTAAAACGAGTGCACACCCGATCATTGACCAGATTAAGTGCCAACAGTGTCACCCTAGTGCCATAGCTGACAACCCCTTCGCCGTCCCGCTAAAAGGCAGCCGGCTTTGTTACCAGTGCCATAAAGCCGAAACGTTAAGCGCCGGGGGGAAAATTGAACATCAACCCTTTCAAAAAGGCGAATGTAACACGTGTCACAAGCCCCACGCGTCCGAGAACCTGGCCCTGCTTGACAAACCCGGCAACGATCTTTGCTTCAGCTGTCATGCCCCCAAAAAAAAGAAGGTGGAAGTTCCCCATAAAGCGGTATCAGAAAAGCGGGGCTGCCTTTCCTGTCATGCCAACCATTCGGCCGAAAACAAGAAGCTTCTCATTGCCAAAGAGGAGAATTTATGTTTCAGCTGCCACAACGAAACCCGGCAGGCCAAGCAAAGGACTCGACCGCACCAGCCCTTTAGCGAGGGAACCTGCAGCGCTTGTCATAATTCGCATGGATCAGATTTTTATGCCATGTTGAAAAGCCGGCAGGACGTGGTGTGCTATACATGTCATATTGAAACCGAAGTAAAATTTCTAAAAACCAATACGCACAAACCGGTGCTCGAAGGAAAATGTGCGGACTGTCACAAATCTCACGGGGGCAAAAATGAAAATCTTCTGCCGGTCGCCAAGGACGATCCCCGCTTATGTGTCGACTGTCACGGCGAATTAATGCAGGCGGCTGAAAGCGGCTCAAACCACGAATATTTTAAAGATGGCAAATGCCTCAGATGCCATGATGTCCATGCCAGCAACATTAAAGGAATGCTCGTCGCCAAACAGGGATTTTTATGTTTTTCATGCCACGGAACGGATCCCGGGCAGGAAATAAAGAACATCAAGAGCAAACATGATCCGGTTGTTTCCGGCGAATGCACAAAGTGCCACAACCCGCACAAGGCCAATCTGGAAGGACTTCTGCTGGCAGATTATCCGGATTTGTGCCTGACTTGTCACACCGACCTAAAAGCGAAATTGGTTCCGCGGCCCGCTGACACAGCGGTAAAGGATGACACCGCCCTAAAACGCCCGGCCCCCGTCAAGGAAGCCGCGCAAGCCGAAATCTATGTGCATGCGCCCACCGACATTAAGCATTGTAATATATGCCATAAACCGCATTATGCCGCTGAAGCGGACCTGATCGCCAAGCCGATTCAACCCTTATGCGGCGGATGTCACGATTATCAAAAGGTGTCTTTCAACAACGCCCATATCAACGTCGATGCCCAAAAAATGGATTGTCGCAGATGCCATGATTCGCATACATCGACCGACCCCAAATTTTTTAAGACTGAGGTTCACAAACCGTTTGCAGACAGAACATGCAAGGATTGCCATATTATAGAATAACCGTGCGGCCCAAACGGATGCTTCTTCGGGTTGCAGCCGTCTTATTCATCTGTATGCCGGTTGCGTTTCTTATCGCCACCCCGTTGCATGCAGCGCATCAGGTGAAGCTTAAGCCCGGAGCAAGTGGCTCGGAATGCCTGAGGTGTCATGAAGCGTTTCAAAAAACGCTCAAAAGCCCTTCGGTGCATCCGTTGCTCAAATCCGGTAAATGTACCGGCTGCCATGATCCGCATACGTCTACCCACAAAAATCTTCTGATTTCCGATGTCACCACACTGTGCAACAGTTGCCACAAGGAAATGGTGCCGGATAAGGCCCGCAGCTCCCACAAGATTGTCGTAGAAGGCAATTGCATCACCTGCCACGATGCCCATGGATCGGATAACCCGTTTATTCTCATCAAAACCGGCAACGCCCTCTGTGTCGAATGTCATCAGGATATCGCTACACAAACAAATCAAGCTGCCTTCAAGCATGAACCCTTGCAAAAGGGCAAAGGCTGTCTGAGCTGCCACAATCCCCACGCATCCGCCCGGGCAGATTATTTACTAAAAAATGAAGTGGCCGTCCTATGTAAAGAGTGCCATAAAACCGATCGCTCCTTTTTTGTCGGACGGCATATGAATTACAAGGTGACCGATAGCAGTTGTGACTCCTGCCATAACCCGCACGGATCCAACAAAAGCGGAATTTTGTACAATGCGATACATGCACCGGTTGCCGAGAAAAATTGTAATCAGTGCCATCCGGATCCCAGCGCCCCGAATGCCCTTGAACCCAAGAAAAAAGGAGTGTCGTTATGCCTGGATTGCCACAAGGAGACGATTACGGAAACCTTCAACAAAAATCGCGTGCACGCACCCCTGACCGACAACGTCGGCTGTTTGAACTGCCATCATCCCCATGGAACAAAGGAAAAAAAGCTTCTGAATGACACCCAGTTCAAAGTTTGCGGCACCTGTCACGCTGACACGGTGGCACTGCAACAATGGTCAATAAAAAATCCTAAAAATGAAAATCTGTGTGAACCGGTTAAAACCGGCAATTGCACGAGCTGTCATTCCCCGCATGCAGCAAATAATGTCCTCCTTTTTCAAGAGGAGAATATCTCCGTCGGTCTGTGCGGCAAATGTCACGAATGGGAGACCCACTCGACCCACCCGATTGGCGAAAAAGCCATTGATCAGAGAGACAAAAACCTTACGGTTGAGTGTTTGAGCTGTCATGTCGGTTGCGGAACCGGAAACAATCCGTGGATGATGCCTTTCGCGACCACTTACGACTTGTGCACCCAATGCCATGTAGAACGAAAGCGATGAAAACCTGATGCGCACATCAATCAAAATCTACGTGATCATGACCATGGGATTGGTTTTGATTCTGTCAGCGACTTCGTCCTTTTGTGCCGAGGAATTAAAGTTTAAATACATAACGTCCATATATTCCGATAACCAGGAGGGGAAGCTCAAGCAACCGGAAGGTGTTGCCTGCAGCAACGATAACTTTATAGTTGTCGCCGACACCGGAAATGGCCGGCTGGTGCGATACACTTTTAAGGACAGCCTCGCAGAACCGTTGGCCCGGGAAATCAGAACGCCGCAAATAAAGTATCCGCGTCGGGTAGAAATGAATTCCAAAAACGAAATTTTTGTTCTCGACGGCAAACTGCGGCGTATCGTCCGGCTCACAGCAGATGGAAAATTTAACGGTTTCATCGGGCCGCAAAAGGCGTCATCACCGTCAGCATATGCGCCCATAAGCTTTCAGATCGATAAAGATGACAACCTGTATATCCTGGATATATTTTCCGAGCAGGTGATGGTGCTAGGGGCCCGGGGAGAGCACCGCAAACGCATCACTCTTCCCAAAGAATACGGCTTTATTGCGGACCTGACGGTTGATGACCGCGGCAGGGTCTTGTTGCTCGACAGCGTTACGGCCCGGGTGTATTCCTCGACCGCGAATTCAACGCGTTTTTCCGCAATTACCGAAGGGTTGAAGGCCTATATGCGATTTCCGGCCGACTTGACCACCGATACGCAGGGCCGTATATATTTGGTGGATCGCAACGGCAGCAAAATTATTATTCTGGCACGTGATGGATCCGTTTTAGGACGCCTTTCAGCCAAAGGTTGGAAAGAGGGACTGCTGAGCTACCCGTCTCAGATATGTATCAACGATCGCGGCGAAATTTTCATCGCCGACACCAACAACAACAGGGTCCAGGTGTTTGTGGAAATCGAGTCACAATGATTGCGGATTTCGGAATGCGGATTGCGGATTTAACAGTCAGGCTGTGCCACAGGAACCTATCTCAAAAATGTGGCTAAGGGTTCAGGGCAAGGCGTCCCGTGAATTGAAAACGGAGCGTACACGCAGTACGAGAGTATTTTAATTTGCGGGACAACGCCGCCCTGGGCACTTAGACGCATTTTTGAGATAGGTTCTAGAACGTGTGACACTCCAGACAACCCTGCGCATTTTCGCTATAATCCCAGCGCATGGCGTCTTTGAACGGACTGGCGTGGGCCCGGTGGCAGGAAAGGCAAAAAACCTGGGCACTGTAAAGATCACCGGGATTTCCTGAAGGAATTTCCGCCTGGGTTACCCTGGCAGTCAAGCGGGACCAATTTTCAAAATCGGCATTTGCTGCTGCGGAAATGGCAATGCCCACCGGATGGCGCGTCCATCCGCGCCGACCGCCTCCATTCCCCCTTCGATTAAATTTCTCGTGACAGGCACAACAGAAATCATTCATCCCTGAGATATAAACATTTTGCTGAAAATCAGGATCGCCATCGGCCTCTACCGCAGTGGCGTATCCATTGATCTCTTTTTTCAGGTTGCGATAACTTCCATTATCGTGGGCATCGTGACAACTCAGGCAGCCAAACTCGCCCAGGGCGGCACCCCCAGGTGGCGTTAGTCCCAGGGTCATATCTACGGTTTGAATGTTGTGTCCCGAATTATCGGAAAGCAGGGTTGCTGTAAAGGACCCCCCGGCCAGATCTTCGCGACCATGAAAAACATGCGGGGGATTGAGGCCCGAGACGTCCAGGGTGGCATCATGACATGCAAGGCAAAGTAAATTTTTAGGCTGGACAAGATCATCGGCCGAATAAAGGCTTGAATCGTCAGCCGCTTTCCTATGGCAGGCCGTGCAAAGCACCTCATTATGTTTGGCCCAGGCGGCGAAGGTCGTAAGGAAAATGGCCAATATGGCAAGATATGGCCAGGCGATCGGTCGTATGCGGTTATGGGTTTGAATCATAGCAGCCAGCGTATTCACGGTTGAACTTAAAAAGTTTTGGACGGGCACATTGTCGTCTCTGTGTCCGTGCTTTTAATATCGACACATTCGACCCAAACTTAAGCGCTTTATATCGATAGCGCCGGCTGATGATTCGTTGGTTTTTCATCCGAAATGGCAGGCGGGATCTTCTTTCGGACGCCCAACCGGCGGGACAATGGCATAAAGCCCAAATTTGGTTTTAATCCCAATGATTCCGGTCATATGCCCAGAAAATGGGTTAAACCGGACCTTCAAGTCTGGCGGGCAATCTAATAACCAATTAATTTTAAATAAGATATTGATGGTGTTGAAGAATGTGTACAATCTTTGCATAGGATTGAAGGCGGCATGAACCCATTAAAAATATTAAAAAAACATGAGCAAATGGTGAAAATGGGATCGTGAGCGCGTTTTAAAGGCAAACAGCGAAAGACTTATTTTATATTCTTGGCTTTTATGGAGGGGGGACCACGTTGCAATCTTTCGGGCGCAGGATTCTGCTCAATGCTTTCAAATTGTTCGACCTTTTGACAATGGGCATATGCCTTATCCTATCGGTTCACTTGGTTTCCAATCGCATTCCCATACCGGCTTTCAGTCAGATCGGCCAGATCGAAATCAAAATTCTGAATCTACTTTATTTCATTCTTGCCCTGTTTACCTGGCATGTAATCCTCTCAAAAAATTTCCAGCTTTACCGTTCCAGACGGCTCTCAGAACAGTCAAAAGAGATCTACGATGTGCTCAAAGCAACGTCAGTTGGAGCGATATTGATATTGATCGAGGGATTTTTCCTAAAAATTAATTTTATAACGCTCCCCGTCGTGGCCTTTTTTTGGCTCTGCAGCACCGCCGTCACCATTGCAAGCCGGCTTGTGCTTCGCTATTTTCTGCGACGGATACGATCCCACGGCCGAAATCGTCGCCATGTATTAATCATCGGAACAAATCTGAGGGCAATCCATTTTACGAAAAAACTCTTGGCAGCGCACGAGCGCGGCTACCATCTTGTGGGTTTTGCAGACAATGATTGGATGGGTCTGGAAAAATTTGAGAAAAATGGATACCAGGTGGTTTGTGATTTAGACAATTGTCAATCATTTATCAGAGATAATGTTGTCGACGAGGTCATCGTTGCGCTCCCCCTTAAGTCTTTTTACGATCAGGCGTCCCAGCTCGTTTCCTTTTGCGATGAGCAGGGCATCGCTGCAAGGTACGTTTCAAGCCTTTTCGACATTGAGGTTCCCAACGCGAAAATAAATCATTTCGAAGATTATTCTTTGATACCACTTTCCAGCAATACCATTTACGGTTACCCCTCAATCGTAAAGCGGATAATGGACATCACCTTATCTTCCGCCCTGTTGTTCCTTTCGATTCCGATTTTCCTGGTGGTCCCTGTATCGATTAAACTCACATCAAAAGGACCTGTCTTTTTCACCCAGAAACGGGTCGGATTCGGCAAACGCACATTTTCATTGTTTAAATTCCGAACAATGGCCACCGGTGCTGAGAAAAAGCAGAAGGAATTGGAAAGCCTTAACGAAGTCAGCGGTCCGGTGTTCAAAATTAAAAATGATCCTCGCATCACCCCGCTCGGAAAATATTTAAGAAAATACAGCATCGACGAATTGCCCCAGCTCATCAATGTCCTTAAAGGCGATATGAGCATCGTTGGCCCCAGGCCTCTTCCCGAAAGAGATTATAAAGGGTTTAGCGAGGACTGGCATCGGCGCAGGTTCAGCGTTCGGCCCGGGCTCACCTGCCTGTGGCAGGTCCAGGGAAGAAGTAATATTTCGTTTGATCGATGGATGGAACTCGACATGGAGTATATTGATAAATGGACATTGTGGCTTGATTTGAAAATATTGGCAAAAACCGTGCCCACGGTCTTGAAAGGATCAGGTGCAGCCTGAATTTAAGTCCGCAAAGCTGATCGTTTCGGCCCGGGAGCGCAAATCGAATTAAAAGCGTGTGTTGAAGAAAGACTGTTTTTGGCATGTATACCAATTATTACGGCATATACCTGAATCCTTTTGAAAATACACCCGATCCAAGATTTTTATTTCCTTCTAAAAGTCACAGGGAAGTACTGGCTGCCCTGTGCTACGGTGTCGATAGTGCCAAAGGTTTTACCCTATTGGCCGGCGATGTCGGAACCGGTAAAACCACCATGATCAATGCACTTTTGAAAGAAATTGATCCATCCTATATCGTTCTGAATATTACCAATCCAAAATGGACGTTTGTCGAAATCATCAGGTATCTGGCCGTCAAACTGGAAATTGATGTCGAAGGTAAGGAAAATTTTCAAATCCTTGAAGCATTGCAGGCTGAACTGGAAAAATTAGATGATCAGCGTAAACGTGTGGTTTTAATCATCGATGAGGCGCACCTTCTTTCAGAGTTCGCCCTGGAAGATATCAGGCTGCTTTCAAACATTGAAAGGAACAACAAAAAACTGATTCAAATCGTCCTTGTGGGACAGGAGGAAATATATCAGACGCTGCAGAAGCGTTCATTAAAAACACTGAAACAGCGCATTTCAATAAATCGCCACCTGCGACCATTGAACCGAAAAGAAACGACCGATTATATTACGCATAGACTCCAGGTGGCGGGTCGGCAGGCTCCGCTTTTTAGCCCAAAAGCGCGTGCATTGATTTGGAAGCGCAGCCAGGGGGTGCCCAGGCTCATAAATCATATATGTGACAATGCCATGCTGATCGGATATGCCGCCGAAGCGAAGCTGATTGGGTCCAAACTGATTAGAGAAGTAATCATGGATATGGATTCCGGTCATAAAAATCTTAAAACGCATAAGTTCGTGCAGCCCAGAAACCTGAAGTGGGTCGGTGCAACCGTCGTTGCCCTTTTTTTGACCGTTATCATCATAAAATATTTGCCGGTTCACGAGTTGATTCTGGCAAACAATGTCCCTGAAAATAAAATGGTATCGACCCAGCGGCCGCCGGAATCCCTCATAAAGCGACCGCAAAATCAAAAACCCGTCCCGCCTGGGCCGCAAAAGACCCAGGAGATAGAAAAAGCGCCGGAAAGCGATCATTCAGAAGCCGAAAATAGCAAACCGCTTTCACTTGCTGCCAATAGCAAAGGCAACGACTTTGAGGAGACCACGATTGAGACAGCCCAGAATGATGCCGCTGAAAAACCGCGTGAGCTGATTCCTGTCATGATGCAAAATCCGGACAATTTAGAGATGGTCAGTGATACAAAACCATTTTCGATGACGACAAAAATGGTGGAACCCAACGACAACCTCTCATCAATGGCCCGAAAAAAATACGGGTTCTCCAATCACACCATCATTGATCTTATTCATATGGCCAATCCCGGCATTAAAGATATACACCAGATATACACGGGCCAGATCGTCAATATGCCGGTTTTGCAAAAAAAAGATCTTATCCACAGAGATAAAGCGGGTAATTACTACATCCATTACGCATCTTTTTATGAAGAAGACGCCGCATGGCAGGTTCTTAGACAATTAAGGCATAAAGATCGAAAAAGCTTTATCCTGCCGACGCAGCAACAAGATAATAAGGTTTATCGCGTGTATTACGGTAAATATAAAAGTCTTGCGGAGGCCCAAAAAGAAATCGAAAATCTCAGATTCTGGTATCTTAATTTTGCCAATTGATAAAAAGAAAGGAGAACTTTGTGTTTATTCTTTAATACCGACATGGGAGACAATAGGACCAGCAGCCAGTAAATTGAAAGTCTACAGCAATTTGAATTTTGGGGGTTAAAATGCCAAAAAAAATTTTCAAACTATTTTCATTTTTTGCAGTACTGATTCTCTTTTTATCATGCAGCGACGTTAAGGTCTCAATTACAGAAGACACGCTCCATGAAGAACAGACCGCTCCGATCGGAAGTGACTACGTGATCGGACCGGGTGATTCGATTCAAATCACATACTTCTTCGGAACGCAACCGACTGAAAAAGAATACGTTCTTGAAGTCGGTGACGTTATTGAGGTCCAATTTTATTATCATGCCGAAGTGAATCGGACGGCCACCCTTCAACCCGATGGAAACATTTCTTTAGCCAGAAAGGGGCAAATTCGGGCGGCCGGACTCACAACTCAGCAGTTGCAGGAAAAAATTGAAAATCTTTATCGTGATGTATTTAAAGATCCTTTAGTGAACATTACGCTAATTGAATTTAATCAGGCCCTAAAGGGATTTAAAGAGGCAATCACCAGCGACAGAGCGGGACATAGCAAGGTCGTTTTGGTGCGCCCCGACGGATATATCAGTCTTTTTCATATCGAAGAAGATATTCGCGCCGCGGGCAGGACGATCCCGGAATTGAAAAGCATTGTTGCGCAGCAGTATCGCGAGCACTTTGACAGTCTGACCATATCACTCGCGATGCTGACCACCGATAGCAATTTAGTGTATGTTAGTGGAGAGGTTCGAAGTCCGGCTTCTTATCAACTCATTCAGCCCACAACCGTATCACAGATTTTAGCGCAGGCCGGGATAATTTATGAAAATGCCGAATTAAGCAGCATCATCCTGATTAGCCGCAGCCCGGAGGGCAAGCCTGTCGGCAGATTGGTCGATATAAACAAAGTCATCGGAGAAGGCAACATCGGCAATGACGTCCTGCTGAAACGATTCGACATTGTTTATGTACCCAAAAATAAAATCACAAATGCAGGTGTGTTTGTCGACCAGTACATTAATAACATTCTACCGGATGCCACTCGGCTGAATTGGGGCTATAGCTTAGGTGGCAAGAACGACATATTTGATTAAAAAAGGAGGCCTAAAGTGGCTTTAACTAGATTAAGTTCCACACGTGATTTTTTCAGGGTATGGTTTTATTGGAAATATCATGCCAGTTTCATTTTCATTTTAATTGTCATTACGGTGGCCATTTTCGTGTTTATGGCGACACCCATGTATGAATCAAGGGCCAAGATATTGATTCTTCCACGCACCACGGAAGGCGTTATCATTACGGCCGAGGCAAAGCTCGACCAAATCGAAGTGATCAACGCACAAGATATAAATACGGAAATAGAACTGATCACCAGTGAAAATGTTGCCAGGGATACCGTCAAATACATGATGGAGCAGGGGAAGGGTTCAGCGTTAAATCCTCAAAAAGAATCCGGCTCTATCAATATCCCCGGGTATCTAAAAAAAACCTTTAATAATATACTTGTATCCGCCGGGATTAGGGAGCCGTTGTCCGAATTCGAAGCCAATGTTAAAATTTTGCAAAGCGCGCTAAAGGTGGAGCCTGTCGCAATGTCCGATATCATTATTGTTAAGCTCATGAGTAAAAATCCGCAGGCCGCCGCCACCATGCTGGGCCAGCTGCTGAAGACATACATACGGCATCATAATCAGGTGTTTTCTAAAGATGAAGGCATTAAATTCTATTCCGACCAGGCAATGGCATACCAGAACAAGCTGGCTCAGGCTGAAAAAAAGCTCAAAGAATTTCAAAGCCAGTGGCATATTGTTGATCTAAAGACCCAGAATGTAACCAGTATTGATCAGCTATCGGACCTCAACAACGAGCTTCAGCATATTGAAGTTTTAATCGACGAGACCGAAACCAAAATAGCGATGTTAAAAGGCGGGCTTAAAAGCGATATTGAAATTACCAAAGAAATGCGAACCATTCCTTCTATCGTTGAGTTAGAAAAAGCACTTGTGCCTTTATACATCGCGCGCAGCAACGTTTTGAAAAACTTCACAAAATCAAGCAGAGAATATCGGGATGCAGATGAACAGATAAACTTGATTCTTGGCCAAATCAGAAATGAAATTGAGAAAGCAATCCGGACAGAGGAATTGGAACTCAAAGTACTGAAAACCAAGGAAAAGTCATTGAGCCAAAAGACTGCGTTGACCCAGAAGGAAGCGGACGATCGGGTCCAAAAGGAAAGATACTTGAACGATTTGCAAAGAAAGGTGGAGTTACTGCAGGAAAACTACATGCTGTACGCTTCCAAAACTGAAGATGCAAGAATATATTCGGAGCGCAACAAACGGAATTTAGCCAGCGTCAGTATCGCCGAAAACGCCAGTATTCCGATAAAACCATCTTCGCCCAAAACAGGACTCATGTTGATGGTCGCGATTTTTACGGGTATTTGCGGTGCGCTGGGCATTCCGTTTATTTTAGAATTTCTTGATCATCGAATAAAAACTTCGGATGAGGTTCAAACATTTTTATCTTTGCCTGTGATTTGTACGCTTCCGGAGGTAAAGGATTCCGCACTCAGAAAAGGAGAAATATCAAATGGCTAAAACATATGAAGCAATGATTAAATCCAAAGGAGCAGACGCCCAAAAAGGCTTATCCGCTGCCGTGTCTTCACTTGATATGCCTTCTCCTGATCTATTGTCCGACAAGCAAATGGTCGATTTAAATTATATGATCGACCAGAAAGCCGGACGCAATAATTTAAAGGTTATTAATTTTGTAAGCAGTAGAAGTAAAGAAGGCACATCAACGGTCCTGGTCAATTTTATGAAGTTCATGCTTGAAAGGAGCGCATCCAACAATGTTTTACTTGTTGATGCGAATCTGCAGCATCCGGTTCTGCATTTAGAGTTTAATGTGCCTTCTACACCCGGGTTGAAAGATGTCCTGGCGGACAAGGCCAAGCTTTCTGATGTCACTTATAAAATAGAATCAAGCGACATTTACCTTATCCCAAATGGCAATACCTTAACTTTTGAAACTTCCAACATAGAGAGCAAGATGTATGAATCTATTTTTTCGAAATTAAGCGATCGGTATCAGTATATATTTATCGACTCCCCGCCTTTGCTTGAATCTTCGGCTTCGCTTGCTTTGGCCACAAGTGCCGATATTACGTTTTTAGTTATCCAGGCGCATCGGACGCAGTGGGAAGTGGCTCAAAAAGCAAAAAATTACCTCGACCATTATAATTGTCCGATCGGCGGTGTTATATTAAATAGAGTTTCGCAACCCATTCCAAATTGGATATATAAAAGGTTGTAAGATTATAAAATAGACTATGAGAATTCTTCTGGTATCGTTGTATCATGTAGAATATGTGGTAGAATTGGCACACGCCTTAGGGAAAAAGGACCGGGTCCATCTGGTATTATTAAAAGAAAGAGTTTCCAATACAATTGGCGCTCAACTTGATCGAAAAATTGGAGGGAATCTGACATGCACGCAATTACCCTACAGGTCTATGAAACATCCTTCCATCATCAAGGTAATATTTTCCATTTTTTATCTGTATTTTAAATTTCGCCCTGATGTTATCCACCTGCAGGAGTCTATAAATCCGCTAAACTTTTTATTTCTGCTATTCAGGTCGAAACCCATAGTTTCTACCGTTCATGACGTTACCCTGCACCCGGGAACCCCGACGCTCAAGAAGAAAAGTAAATCCTGGAAAATCAAGCTGTTTCACAGGTCCAGACAACTCAGTAATAAATTAATCGTCCATGGAGAGATCTTGAAGCAACAATTCATACGCAAATTCGAAAGATCGGCCGAAGATGTCTTTGTCGTTCCCCATGGCGCTTTATTTTCATATGTTCCAGATAATGAAAACAAGATCGATGAAGAGCCGCATACGGTTCTCTTTTTTGGACGCATCCATAAATATAAAGGCCTTAAATATTTAATAGAGGCCGAACCGCTGGTCAGTGAGGTCCTTCCTGAATTTAAGATCATCGTTGCCGGGCAAGGCCAGGACCTCGAGATTTACCGTTCGCTGCTCTCGTCGAATACGCATTTTGAATTGCATGATCATTTTATTGCAAATCGTGATGTATATAAATTTTTTTTGCGCGCCTCAACAATTGTTCTGCCCTATATTGAGGGCAGCCAGAGTGGTATTGCCGCAATGGCGTTTGCTTTTGGAAAGCCGGTTATTGCAACAGATGTTGGAAGCATTTCGGAAATGGTCGAACACAACAAAACCGGTGTCATTGTGCCGGCAAAAAATAAGGAGCTTTTAAGCCAGGCGATTATAGATCTTCTTCAGAATCCTGATAAAAGAAAATTCTTTTCACAAAATGCCAGGAAAGCGGCTTTAACCAAATTCGGTTGGAACCATATTGCTGAGCTTACGGCCAAATCATATGAGCAGGCAATTGACTGTACGCATATTCATACCTGAATCTTGCATGAAAATTAATGATATTTAAATCACTATGAAGAGCCAACCAAACCCAACACAGGAAATAACGCCCCGCCAGGGATTGAAAAATAAAATTTTGGTAATCGGCATAGACGGCGGAACCTTGGATATCGTCTTGCCGATGGTGCAGGAAGGTAAGCTGCCGAATCTTTCCAAGCTTATACAAAATGGGGCCTACGGGACACTCATGTCCAGCATCCCTCCGGTTACCGCACCGGCGTGGGCTTCATTTATTACCGGAACAAATCCGGGCCAGCATGGTGTTTACTATTTTTTTAAAATTGAGAAAGATCTTCTCGATGGAGGGAACCGTAAGATTCTTGCCAATCTTAATCATATTCGCGGTATTCCTTTTTGGAAAGTCTTAAATAAACACGGACAAAGAGTCGCTCTTCTCAATATACCCCTTACCTATCCTCCTCAGAAAGTGAACGGATTCATGGTCTCGGGGATGCTCGTTCCAAAGGGTTCAACAGACTTTACTTACCCACCGGAGCTTTTTTCCAGGCTGGACGAATATTATGTCGATATAGATGGTCTGATGGTAGCGGATAAATGGCGCGCGGAAGAACTTGTCGAGAAAGACCGGACCCTGTTTATCCGTAATGTTTTTCGGTTATCTAAATCGCGGGCACGCAACGCGTTGAAGTTAATGAAACAGGAGCCATGGGATCTTTTTATGGTCGTTTTTACCGGATCGGATCGGATGTGCCACTTTTTCTGGGAAGACCCCGACAGCGAAGGGTCGATTTCACCGTCGATTCAGGAGTATTATATTTTACTCGATGCCCTTATGGGCGATCTTGTGAGAGCGGCAGGCGAGGATACGGTTAAGATCGTAATGTCGGATCATGGATTCGGACCGGCGCCAAATAAAAAAATTAATACATTTGCACTGGCAAAAATATTGGGTGCCGATATGCGAAGCCCTGCTTTTCGCTATCGCTATCTGAAAAACAGAATTTTATCCAAAATCGGAGGGGTTCGCCGAAAAACCCTGATTGATCTTTTATTGCAGGAAAATTTGAAAACTGCGCTAATGCCGATGTACGCAAATTTTCTGGGTATCCATATTCAGCCTAAAAATAACCAAGGCCTGCAGCCGCAATTAATCGATAAATTGCAAACCCTTCGCGATCCGCTTTCAGATGAGAAAATGGTGGCGCGCATTCTCCCAAGAGATTCAGTGTTCCGGGGAACTTTTGCCGGCAACGCTCCCGATTTTGTGGCGCAATTTTCATATCAATATCAGCTGGGATTCGATATGCGCAGCAATCAGCTAGTCTCGGACATCACCAAACGCGTTAAAACCGGAGAACATCGCATGGAGGGACTTTTTATCGCTTGCGGACCTCAAATTGAACCGGGCAAGCTGGAAGGGGAGTTCGTGATTCAGGATGTCACCCCGACCCTGCTATATTTGGCGGGCACACCGATCCCAGAAAACTATGACGGCCGTCTGATGACCGCGTTATTCAGCAACGATTACCTCAGCGCAAATAAGCCATCCTATCAGGTTGGGGAAGATAAATTGGCATTAGGTCCGCATCAGGCGACAGGCGCCGAACAGGATGATTTTGAAAAATCCAAAGCACTGCTCGAAGGTTTAGGGTATCTATAATGCCGGATCATTCAAAAAGAAATGACAGCGCCGAACTCATCGTCGCCAAAAACGCCGGCTTAAGTTTTGGGGGCAATATCGCCAACATTTTCTTTAAGCTGGCGATTAGCATCGTCCTGACGCGCTCTTTAGGGCCTCAGTTTTTCGGGATTTACGTGCTGACACTATCGATTATAAGTTTTGGTGAAATTATTGCGCTGTTCGGTTTGGAAGACACCCTGGTTAAATTCATTTCCGAGTTCCGGGCACTCGGAGACGCCCCCAGACTGAGAGGAGCAGTTTTGGGGGTTATTGGTTGGGTTGTGATACTCAGTTTTATCGTCTGTGCAGGATTATTTTTATTGAGTCCCTATTTAGCTGAAGGCGTTTTTGCGAAACCGGATCTGATACCCGTTATCAAAATTATGGCTTTCTCACTGCCTTTTTCGTCTCTACATAGACTGTCGACGGCCAGTTTGCAGGGTGTTAAGCTGATCAAATACAAAGTTTTCGTACAGCAACTTTTTTTGCCGTTTGCCCGGCTTTCGTTGTTTGTTATATCTGTTTTTGTACTGGACTATGGCATCAAAGGAATTGTCGGAGCTTATGTCGTAACAGAGATTCTGGGTGCTATTTTAAGTGTTTATTTTCTGGTCAGACATATTCCCGAAATCCTGGGCTTCAAGCCCATTCGGGTGGAGTTTAAACGAATTCTTTCTTTTTCGAGTTCACTGTTTTTTTCAACGCTGTTCAAACATGTCATGAATCGTGCCGACGTCCTTATTATGGGGTACTTTCTTCCTGCGACAATGATTGGAATCTACGGAATTGCGAAGCGCTTTACCCCTTTCATTATTCTCCCACTGCAAGCGTTCAACAATATCTTCGCACCCATGATATCGGATTTATACACGAATCAAAAAATGAAAGAATTGGAGGCCCAGTTCAAAACCATCGCCCGATGGATATTCACCTGCAGCCTCCCCATATTTACGCTGTTAACCTTTTACTCAGAGCCCATTCTCAGTATATTTGGTACTGATTTCGTTGCGGGATACGCCGTTATGATTCTGCTCTGTATCGGTCAAATTGTAAATGCCGCCAGCGGCTCCGTCGGATACATGTTGATGATGACCGGAAGACCGCTTGCCAATACGTTCAATTCCTTCTTACTATGCATCACCAATGTGGGGCTCAATCTGTATCTGATTCCAAAGTACGGCATCATCGGAGCAGCGCTGGCCTTCGTGTTTTCCAATAGCCTGGTTCAACTGTTGCGGCTTATAGAGGTTTGGTATTTTCTGAAAGTCCATCCCTATCGTCAAGATTTTATTAAGCCCATCTTGAGCTCAGTGGCCTCGATTCTGCTGCTCAAAATGATTCATCTTTACGGCCTAAATGAGATTCGTATCATTATGCTTCCGTTTTTATTTATACTGTACCTGGTTTCATACACCGGATTTTTATGGCTAATGCGGTTTGCACCCCAAGACCATATTGTTTTAAATGCAATGAAATCAAAGCTTTTGAAAATAAAAAATTAATGAACCTGACGTCTCGCATAAAAGGATCAAAATGCCAAAAGGGGAATTCGTAATACGATGAGTTCAGCGCGTAATAAAGTCTTTGTATTAGGTTTGGATGGCGGGTCCTGGAATCTATTGCGGCCCCTTATGGATGAAGGCTTTATGCCCAATCTACAAGAAATCTGTGAAAAGGGCGTATGGGCGGCCCTCCAATCCACCAAGCCCCCATATACCGGTCCCGCCTGGGTATCCAGTCTTACCGGGGTGAATCCCGGTAAGCATGGCATTTTTGGCTTCACCACTTCGCGAGAAGAGAGTGCCCGGCGATCCCTGATCAGCAGTCGCAATATTAGAGCAGCCAAATTATGGCAATATCTGGATAAAGGCGGCAAGGTTTCAGGTTTTATTAATGTTCCGGTTACATATCCTGTCGAAAGCTTAAACGGCTTTATGGTTTCGGGATTTTTAGCGCCACAGGAGGCAAACGATATTACCTATCCGCAAGATTTGTATCAAACTCTGATTAAGGAATTGGGCACCTATATTGTCAATGTCAAAATTTCAGGGCGGATATTGAACACCGAAGTTGAAGCTGTTGATTTTATTAAGGACATTCGGTTTTGCATTCAAAAACGATTTGAAGCGCTAAAACTGTTATGGCAGAGATATACACCCGATTTTTTGATGATTGTTTTCAACTGTCTTGATAAAATTCAACATAAGTTTTGGAAATTTATGGACCTTGAGGATCCACTCTACCACTCCCCCCTGGCGGAAAAGTTGCGCCCACGACTCTTTGAAGTCTATCGACAAATCGATCATGTCATCGAATACATCGTCGGAAGGTTAAATGACGATACAACGTTGTTCATCATTTCAGATCACGGTTTCGGGCCCCTCAAAAAAAGGGTTTTTATAAACAACTGGTTGAAACAGCAAAAACTTCTGTCTGTTAAAAAGCACCGCGCTTACCTTCGCAAAATTTTGAGTTTAACGAATCTTAAAAATTTTCGGTTTTCTAAATTTGGTATCGGCGTAAACTTAGAAAATCCCGTTGACAGCATGATTGATTATCCCAAAACACTTTTTTTCAGCAGTGACGTATATGAACAGGGTATTTACTTTAACGCCCAGGCCGAAGATGTGCAACGCGGACAACTTCGCTATGAAGATGAAATGCGAAAACTCGAAGAAAAAATTAAAGCATTGACCGATCCAAAAAGTGGCGATTGTTTTGTAGATGAAGCCCGTCGTCGTGAAAACGTTTACTGGGGACCCCATGTAAAACAGGCACCGAATTTGCTGTTAAAGATGAAAAACTACGGGTATTTGTTAAACAAATCCATTCCCACAAGGGGAAATAGTATTCTCAGAGAGGTGATCGGGCCTGACGGGTGCCACCGCTCAGACGGCATTTTTGCAGCGTATGGCGATAATATCGATCATAAAACGGATTTTGAAGCCTCAATCATGGACGTGACCCCAACAGTGCTGTACACGCTGGATATGTCCTTACCTAAAGCGTTAGATGGTAAACCCTTGACGCATATTTTTACTTCTGAATTTCAACATAAGACCCGGCTGCGGTTTAATCAGGAAGAACCTTTGGTTCCAATAAATGACCAAAATGAAACCGACTACAGTAAAACCGAGGAAAGAGAAATTAGAAATCGGCTCAAGGAACTAGGGTATCTGGATTAGAAACCTGCAGCCAGTGGAAAGACAAATGAACATAAACACAAAACCGGAATCGAGCAATCAATCATTTTTCCTTTTAACGGCTATACTGGGTCTTTCAACTGCGATGGGCCTGGTTGTTGCAGGTTCGCGGGGAACAAAATGGCTTGCTGCGGCAGTTTGCGCCTTGCTGTTTTTTTATGGGCTGCTGATTGTGACCCGAAATTTCAAACAGTTTTTTTTGGCTCTGTCTGTTTTTTTCTTTCCGATCCGGCTGAACGTTCATCTTATTTATAAAATGACACCCTATTTTCAGCACAGAGGCCTGGCGATTAGTATATTTGATGTTATTTTCGTCTTTCTCTTTTTATACTGGCTTTTGCAATTGCTGCTGCGGCAGCAAAAGCTTAAGTTTTATCCCATCGTATCCGTTCCGGCCTTAGCCTATTTAACTTTAGCCGGCATATCCGCCTTTTTATCCCAGGATAAGCTCTTAAGTTTCGCCTTTTTCATTGCGCTCGTGAGAGGATTTATAATTTTTTTGTATTTCGCCAACAACGTCCATTCGGAGAAGGACGTTCGTTTAATCTTGGCCATGCTGATGTCCGGCGTACTTATCCAATTTCTGGTGGGAGGTTTACAGTATTTTACCGGGGGCACTCTGGGGCTGACCCTGTTTGGTGAAGGCGATCGAGCATTTAGAACGACACTGGTAGGTGCGAGCGCGCTTTCCCGTGTTGGCGGCACAATCGGCAGCGCGAATTCTTTGGCGATGTATCTAAATTTGATCCTACCGATGGTTTTCTGTTTCATATTTATCAGGACAAAACCTATTTTTAGAGGGATCGCTGCTATGGTGTTTGTACTGGGAGGTTTGACCGAGCTTTTAACCATGTCCCGGGGCGGCTGGGTCGGCCTCACGGTGGCCGTCGTTATCGCTTTGTATGGAATTTTCAAAAAACAATATCACAGTCGGTTCAAGTCATATGTTCTCACGATGGTCGTCATATTATTAATCACACTCCCTGTGATCGGCATGTTTGTCGATGTTCAAAAAAGGCTCTTCGAAGATGATTATGGCGCGGCCTATGGGCGGATTCCGCAGATGCAAATTGCCTTTAATATAATTGCGCAACACCCTTTCACCGGTATCGGGCTCAACAATTACACAACGGTAATGAACCGCTATGATCGAACCCGTGAAAATAAGTCATATCAATTCCCTTACCCGGTTCATAATGCATTTTTGTTGATAGCAGCCGAATCGGGTCTGCTGGCCCTTTTTAGTTTTCTTTTAATATTTGTCGGAATTTTTAAAAAAGCAGCGCTATTCTTTAGGTCAGATGATCAATTGTTATCGATTCTGGGGATTGGATCTTTTTGTGGGATCATTACGTGGCTGATTCACGCACAATTCAGAATGGACTATGCCAATAGCTTTTTGTGGTTTTCAATGGGGTTATTCCTCGCCCTAAACCAATTGGTGTTGTCTCAACAAAAAGATTGACCATGGCATAATCGTCATGCAGAGAATGACGAAAAATTAATGAAATCAAACGCATAAGAATTATTTTATAAAGGCGAATCCGTGATTGTTTATTTTTCAACGGTAAACCGTGGGGCGCCCATCGATGCGGGCGGCGAACTTATAAAACTGGATTGGAAAAATAAGAAAATTATCAAGAAAATTGCCATTTTTCCATCTGATCCGCAAATCCAGGAAGATCCGAACCCGCGCGGCAATACACGTGGCGGTCGCGGGATATTGTTTAGCGATGGCAATCTGGTCGTCGCGACATACCATAGCCTTCACATTTACGATCAGGATTTAAATTTTAAGAGGAAAATTTCACATCCTTTATTTGTCGGATTGCATGAAATCTGCAAAAAGGAAAATCTCATTTGCGTGTCTGCCACTGCGATTGATGGCGTGATTTGCGTGGACACCGACGGCATTCTACAGGAAAGCTGGTGGCCAAGAGAAAATGATTTTTTGCAAAGACATCTGGACATTGGTCCCTTATCGATAGATAAATCCGTCGATAATCGCCTGCTGTTTTTGAATGGCACGCACCTGGCCAGCAAAAGCCATCTTCATTTGAATGCGGTGGCGCAAAATGACGGCAAACTTTTTGCCCTATTCGGCAAGCGCGGTGTGGTTTACAATCTGAGTGATCAAAACATTATCATCGAAAACAAAGGGGACTTTGGGTTTCATAATTTAATTGTTTCAAATAATCGAATATTTACAATCCACACGCGTAAAAGAACGCTTTTAATTTACAATCATGATGGTTCCCTGGTTAAAGGGATTGATCTGCTGAAATTTAAAGAAGTCGCCGATATTTATAAAAAATCCGGCGGTCCTAATCTTACTTTAGTAAGATTTTTCAAATACTTCCCCTTCGCTAGACAGATTGAAAAGAGCGGTGGATTTCTTTCAAGACAGAAGGCAGCCGCTACCCTTTTTGTTCGCGGTTTCAGCCTGCTCGATCAAAACAGGGCCCTAATCGGCTTTTCACCGGCGGCCATCATCGAAATCGATTATGAGAAAGAAGTCCTGTTGGATTATTTTCAATATTCTGAGGATATTTCGGTTGCGCCCCATGGTTTAGCGGCTTCGCAATGAGGCGGCGGAGAACGGGAACATCAAGCACCACTTGCGCAGTCGGAGTCGCATCAAACACATAAACTGGAGGATTTTAATGGAGTTCGACGAAATAAAGCGGTTAACGGAGTTAAGTCTTACTGAGAAAATCGAGCACGCGAAATCGATCATCACCGAAGGTCTGGAACGCTTCTCACACGATGAACTCTATGTAGCCTGGACCGGGGGAAAAGATAGCACAACCATGCTGTGGCTCTATCGAGAAGCCTGCAATGCCGCGGGAAAACCGCTGTCCAGAACCATGTTTATCGACGAAGGCTCCGTTTTTGAAGAGATTTGGGAACTGGTAGAGCAGGTGAAAAACCTGTGGAACGTCGAGGTGGCGGTGGTCAAAAATACCGATGTCAGCGCAAAGGCAAAAAAAATGGGTGACCTGATTCGGGTGGCAGATTTAAACCAAAGAAATCGCGCCGAAGTGGCGAATCTCGAGTTTAATGATGAATTCTTCCCCTTTGAACCCGAATCCTTTGTGGGCAATCATCTCATGAAGACCGTGGCGATGAATGTTTTTCTGGAAGATCATGCCGTCAAAGCGCTTTCAACCGCCATTCGGTGGGATGAACAGCAGGCCAGGGTAAAAGAGCAAACCTTCAGCCCCAGAGCGAATCCGGAGCATCTCCGCATTCATCCCATTCTACACTTCAAGGAAAGAGACATCTGGGATACCATCCACGCCCATAAAATACCTTACTGCTCACTTTATTCTCAGGGTTACCGGTCCCTGGGCGCCAAAGGATCAACATTCAAAAACTCGGATATCCCGGCATGGGAGCAAGACCTGGAAAACACCCCCGAACGCGCCGGCCGCGGTCAGGCCAAGGAGCAGGTCATGGCGAAGTTGCGTGATCTGGGTTATATGTAAGCGATATAAATGTTAGAGGAATTCCATGGGAATTTTTAAAAAATCCAAAAAACATTTTAAACCCAAAACGATGGTTGTCGGCCTGGACGGCGTCCCTTTTTCTCTGCTGGCAAATTTAAAAAAGTCCGGCGTTATACCGAAGATGGGCTCTATTTTCGACAACGGCTACTTCGGAAAGATGGCAGTGAGTATTCCTGAAATATCTTCGGTATCCTGGTCATCTTTTATGACCGGCAAGCAATCCGGCGAACACGGAATTTACGGGTTCATCGATCTCGAACCCGGTACCTATAACATGTTTTTTCCCAATTATTTAGATATTAAAGCGAGGACACTATGGGATGAAATTGCCCAAAATGGTAAAAAATCCGTGGTCATAAACATGCCGGCCACTTATCCGGCCAGAGCAATAAACGGTGCCCTGATATCCGGCTTTGTGGCCATTGACATCAACAAGGCCGTATCTCCGCCGGCGCTGATCCCCAAATTAAACGATCTTGGCTATCGTATTGATATCGATACCGCCAAAGCGCGGCATGATCCTGAGCTCCTGTTCCGCGATTTGGATGCCACCCTCAACGGCCGGCAACATGCAGTCGATCTGCTCTGGCAGGAGTTCGACTGGGATCTGTTCATTATCGTCATCACCGGCACAGACCGCCTGATGCATTTTCTATGGACCGCCTGTGAACAGAAAGATCATCCCTACCACCAGGCATTTGTCGATTATTTTGCATCGCTGGATGACTTCATCGGGCGAATATACGACCGCTTTATGAACGCGGACGCGTCCGATACGGACTTAAAAAAAATCTATATGCTTTCGGACCACGGTTTCTGTAAAATCAATAAGGAAGTCTATCTCAACCGCTGGCTTCAGGAGAATGGATATCTTAAATTCCAGAAAAATTCGCCGGAAACGATAATGGATATCGGCTCCGGATCAAAGGTTTTTGCCCTTGATCCGTCACGCATCTATATTAATCTAAAATCCAAATATCCTTTGGGAACGGTCGATCGTAAAGACTATGATCCATTATGCCGCGAACTTAAAACCGGCCTGGAAAATTTAAAGTCTGATTCCGGGGACCCGGTCGTCAAAAAAGTTTACGCCAAAGATGAGCTGTTTCACGGTCCTTATCTGTCAGCAGCACCGGATCTGGTGGTTTTATCCAACCCCGGCTATGATCTCAAGGGTAAAGTAAATAGCACGGAAGTATTTGGCCGAACAGACCTGGAAGGAATGCACACGCAGGATGATGCCTTTTTTTATAGCAGCACCGGGGCGCAAATTAAATCTATTTTTGAAGCCAAAGAAATGATATGTCGCTCATTTTGAAACCGCAACGCCACCATCCGTTAAAACACGGATTAGAGGAAAAAAATTGTTGCCTAGCATAGTCGGTATCGGCGCCCAAAGAAGCGGCACCACCTGGATTTACGAGATGTTAAAGGCGCATCCGGAAGTATGTATGTCTCCGGAGAAAGAAGTCAATTTTTTTAATTATCATTACCACAAGGGTATTGGATGGTATCAAAAATTTTTTGACGGTTGTGATCAAAACAAAAAAACAGGAGAATATTCGCCCACATACCTAAGCGATAATCAGGTACCCCAGCGTATCTACCGAACAGTTCCCGACGCGCGACTCATTATATCGCTCAGAAATCCAGTCGATCAAATATATTCAAGGTATCTGTATCGGGTCAGTCGGCAAAGATATGATCGTACCTTTGCGGATGCCTTAAAAGAAGATTCTTCTCTTATTGAAGATGCGTTTTATTATAAGCACGTAAAAAAATTTTTGGCGTGTTTCGATCGCGATCAAATATTAATTTTGATTTATGAAGATTTAATCAACGATCCACGCGCTTTCCTGCAAAGTGTTTATCGCTTTTTAAACATCGATACCAATTTCGTGCCGGTTAATTTAAACGAAAAAATCCATGTCTCCAGAATTCCAAAGCTCAGATCCGCCGAATCTTTAATGTTGTTTGCAAGAGGTCTTTTTCGGCAATTCAAATTATTCTCGCTCGTCGAAAAACTGAAAGAAAAAGGGATTGACAGTTGGTTCAAGCAATTAAATACAAAAGATGATATATTGCCCCGGAAGATAGATCCGGATTTAAGATCCGATTTAAACAATAGGTTCTTAGAAGATATTCAAAAAATTTCTTCATTATTGGGAAGGGATTTATCCTTCTGGAAGTGACGTCAACACACAATTTAACATAATATCCAAAGATGTTATGAAACCCAATATTGTCATCATCGTGTTGGACGCGGTCCGGGCGCAGAATCTGCCGTTTTATGGGTATGATCGAAATACCACCCCTTTTCTATCTTCCATGGCAGACGAGTTTTGTATCTATCAAAACGCCATTTCTTCCAGTTACTGGACCATGCCTTCAATCGCCTCACTTTTTACCGGGATGTACACCTCCAGCCACGGTCTCCTGGCGGACCGGGACAAACTCGACGATGCTTTACTGACGCTTCCGCAAATATTGCAAAACAAGGGATATCGATGCGCCGCCTTCGGCAGAAATATCTATGTTTCAGACTATACCGGCCTGGATCGTTATTTTGATGATTTTTATTCCATTACCGGAATGGATCGCCTGAAAACCCTGAGCGGAAAGATATCAAAACGCTTCCTTAATGATATGTTGCCGCCGGGAATTAATCGTCTCTACCAAGGATCGGTTAATGCGGCGAACAGCAGGAAGCAGGAAATATTTAATATCGTCGCCCGTTTAGTAGATGTTTTTATGGATTCCGGCGGCAGAAAATTTGTATCTAATTTTTCAAGCTGGCTCAAAAAGCACCGGTCAACCCCATTTTTTACCTATTTCCATCTCCTGGAAACCCACGCGCCCTATCGTGCGCCTTTGAATTTCGCGACAAAATTTCTTTCGCCGAATGATAACCTGAAGAAGTTATTTGTCAATCATAACCATTTGGATTACATGCTGAATAGAGCGCCGATGACGTCGCAAGATTTTAAAATTTTAATGAGCGCTTACGATAATGCGATTTGCTATTCCGACTATTTAATAAAGAAGATTGTTCATTTGCTAAAGAAATATCAGGTTTTTGACGATACAATGGTCGTCATTCTTTCGGATCACGGGGATAACATCGGAGAACACGGTTTGATGTCTCATTACTGGTGCCTGTACGATACACTCATAAAAATTCCGCTTATCATCAAATTTCCTGCCGCTGCCGGTATGCGCGGCAGCGTATCGCGGGTCGTACAGAATGTGGATATCGTGCCCACAATTCTGGCACTTCTGGAGGATGATGATCCGAAAATATGGCATCAGATGCAGGGCAATGATTTATCAGGCCAAAAGGCCTGCAAGCGTGAAGAGGGTATCGCCATATCGGAATTGATCAAAGTTTTTGGACCTGATCGAGAGAAGTTCAAAGCGCAGCTCAAGCAATTTGATCGCCGCCTGCTCAGCATTCGAACGCAAGATCTCAAATTTATCCATTCATCCCGCGGGGATCATGAATTTTATGATCTGGCAAAAGACCCCCTGGAATCGAACAATTTATACCCCGAGGATGCCCGTTATTCAGCTCTGAAGGAGAAGGCCCTTACCTATTTCAAGCGCATGGATGATTTTTATCGCCAGAATAGAGACAAGATTGATGGACGGATCGATGTGGGAAAAGTCGATGCGTCGGTTATAGAACGACTCAAATCACTTGGGTACATGTAGGTCTTTTGGAAAAATGATCAAAGAAATGATACGGCCGATCGCTTTTTATGGCGGCTATCCTTTTCTCAAGTTTGCGGCCCGCAAACTTGTCGGAAAGAGATGTTTATTTATTCTACTGTATCATAAAATTGGACCGCCGGCGCTGCCTTTATTCGGGGAGACGGTTTTACCGGAAGATTTTGAAAGACAGATTCGATTCTTGAAAAAATACTATGAGATTATCGATTTCAAAGATTTAAAATCCGCAATTTCAAATGCAAATTCGTCAAAGGATTTAGTGGTTCTGACCAGTGATGACGGTTATCGTGATAATTTTTTGTATGCATTTCCGATTATAAAGAAATATGACGTCCCCCTTACGATTTTTTTAACAACCGACGTGATCAGCACGAAACAGCTTTTATGGCCCGACAAATTGGCCTGGATCTTATATAAGTCCGCTTCCAACTTCAATCGCCAAACACTGTATCGAACCGACCTGCCCCGGGAAATGATCCGAAGCGTTGAAAAATTCTTTTTAACGAATGCTTCCGGGCAAACCCAAATACTGCGTACTATTAGTATGCATTTGAAATCCTATCCCAATGCAGAACTCGAGGATATCCTGGATAGATTGACAAAATTTTGTAACGTTACCCAATGGCCGGCCGAGGATCTTCGCGCCATGTTATCCTGGGAAGAAGTTAAAAATATGTCCGCAGATGGGGTTTCTTTCGGAAGTCATACAAAGTCCCATCCGGCGCTGAGCAGAATTCCTTTAGACCTAGCCAGACAGGAAATCGTCGATTCGAAACAGGTTATCGAAGAGCAAATTCAAAAGCCGGTGACCACCTTTGCCTATCCTTATGGGAAAAGGGATGATACGACAGAGGGTATCATTAATCTATTACGAGATGAAGGATTCGAATATGCCTGTACAACTGAGATTGGATATGAAGAATTCCCTATTAACAATCCTTTGTTTTTGAAAAGAAAAGGAGTACCTCAGTCCCCTTATCTTTTCTTATAATGTTTTTGCTATGGACAAAAGACTCAAGGTCCTGAACGTACTACCTTATGGCGATATAGGCGGATCGCAAAAGTTTGTCCTCTCTTTATGCACCTACCACGATAAACGTCTTTTTGATGTTGCCACCGCCGTTCTTTTCTCAGGCGGTCCGGTTTCCGATGATATATCCAGGCAAGATATCGGCGTTAACATTCTGGGTATGCGAAACGGCTTTGACTGGTTCAGAGCCTTACGCTTGATACCGATTATCCGCAGGCAAAAAATTGATATCGTCAATGTCCATGGCCAAAATCCGTTAGGGAAGCTTTGCTCCATACTAAGTTTTGCGCCTGTAATCGTCCATACGGATCACGGTACGACCGTGGGCTCTTCAATAAAACGCAGACCGCGTGTTGTTTTTTCCAATCGTCTCCTGACACCCTTCATCCACCATTTCGTTGCCATATCAAAGAATATGAAAAAAAGCCTAATCACCCGGGAAAGAGTCCCGGAGGGTAAAATTACGCTAATTTACAACGGCATTGATATAGAAAAAATATCCAGAAAATCGGGCCTTACAGCCAAACTGAAAGAATCACTTGCGTTGCCCTCCGCCATGCCGATCTTAGGAACTGTCGGCCGACTCGCACCTGAAAAACAATTTCCCCTTTTATTCAGGGCACTCGCCAGCTTGCGGGAACAGAAGACCGAGTTCTTTTTTGTTATTGTTGGAGATGGACCCGATAGGGACGCTTTAGAGGCATTGATTCGGAAAATGGGCTTAAATGGGTGTGTCCGATTTTTGGGATACCGCAATGATGTCCATCACCTTTTAGAGATCATGGACGTATTCTTATTTTCTTCGGGCGGAGAAGCGTTTTCCATTACCTTACTTGAAGCCATGGCAAAAACGAAACCGATCGTTGCCTTCGATGTCGAAGGGGTCAACGAAGCCGTGGTGGATAATCGTACCGGATTTCTGGTCCCGTTCGGAGATGTCGAGGAATTTGCAAACAAGGCCGGCGCTTTGCTGGATTCAGCGCCCCTGAGGCAACAAATGGGGCGCGCCGCATTTGAACGCGTAAACGCCAATTTTAACATCAGAAAGACCATACGCGAATTGGAGGAACTCTATGTCCGACTCATGGGCAAGGCCTGAATTTCCTTGGAGTGAAATTTCAGCCTTTCATTCTGAGAGACGGGTTATCTTTGTGCTTTTTCTTTTTCTCTTTTTAATAAATTTTACCAGCTGTGCATGGGCGGGACAAACGGTCCCATCTGCGGATCCGGAAGGCGCCGAACAGTCGTCTTTGTCGTTTCTGCACGTAAGCGCTGCAAAGATATTAAACCAGTCCAATCGTGAAGTAAGACTGAAAGGATTCCATTATGAATGCTTTTATTTTTTAGACAAGCGTATTTACGAGGCCACAAAAAATTCCGGATTACAATTCGATGCTTGCTTCACCGAATTTTCGAAATATTACTGTACCGAAAAAGACCTCGCGGAAATAAAGGCAATGGGTGCCAATGTGATAAGAATAGGCCTTAGACTCTGGCATTTGGAAAAAGCACCTTTTACCTATAACCAGGCGGCACTTGAACATCTGGATAATGCCATAATGCGAATCGCAAAACAGGGATTATATGTAATCCTGGATTTGCATGCGGCCGGACAGAATAGCTTAAATCATAATCAAGAATACGGCCATATTCTCTGGAGCCAAGCCGAATTACAGAATCGGGTTGTCGCGCTATGGGGGGTTATTGCCAAACGCTATCAGAACAATCCCGCCATTGCAGGCTATGATTTGATTAATGAGCCCATGGCGCCGACAAAACAGGACCTTCATAGTTTCTATCAGAGGTGTATTGAAGAAATACGGAAGCATGACAGCAAGCATCTGTTGATCCTAGAAAAAGATCTGGGAAAAAACGCGGATATTCATTTCGGTGGAGAATATGATGATTCTAATATTGTCTTAAGTGTTCATTTTTATCAACCCGCTCAATTTACCAGACAGGGAAGAAAAGGATCCCAGCTCGGTTATAAATACCCCGGCACGTATAATCGCGTTTATTGGGATGTCGGTCAAATAGAAAAATATTTCAACGACATTCTATCCGGCTTCAAAACAGAAAGACCGCTTTATGTTGGAGAATTTGGTGCAAATGCCTGGGGTGCTCATGAAGATGCCCTCCGATGGATAGAGGATGTGATGGCTGTGTTTAATCGCAAAGGCATTCACTATACATACTTTTCCTATAAATTCCCGTTGAGAGGAACCCGTGCATTTTTAATCCCGCGTGAAGAAATCATTAAAGATATCTTTAAAGTGTTGCGCCAGATAAGACTTGGGCGTTTGGCCTGCGATAAGGTTACAACGGGACAGAAGCAGCTATTTCAGAGTTCTAATTTCGAATCTTACCCGGGATTGAAACAGGTTTTAACAAAAGGCTTCGCCCATAAAGATTGAAATTATAACTGTGGGGTTCGGATCCGGAAATGAAAAATCCGAGAATCGCCGTTTTGGTCAGCTCTGATCCTTCCGATTTGTATTTTGCAAATCAAATCGTCAAGCATGCCAATGTCGTCGGGATTCTTGTTGAGCAACAGTCCCGAATTAGCGGGGCGTCAACTCATATGAAGGGCATTTTTCGATATTTGCGATCACCGCTCACATTCGGTCGCAAGCTCTACGCGGCAGAAACGCGAAGATACTATGCCAGAAAGGCAAAAGAAATTTCCCGGATCGGTTTTGGAAAGGAAGGTTATGAGCTGAACCGACCTGTAAACTGCCAGACAATTTTTATCGCAAAAAATGAGGCCCTGAACAGTCCTGATTGCGTAAAATGGATTAAAGATCTGCATCCGGATGCAATCGTTGTCTGCGGTACGTCTCTGCTCGCAGAACCCGTTCTCAGCATTACCCCGCACACCTTGAATTTGCATTCAGGCCTCTCTCAACGGTATCGGGGTACCTGGACAACACTGTGGCCGATTTACAACCAGGAACCGGAATATGTCGGTTATACGGTCCATTTTGTAACCCCGGGCGTCGATGATGGTGACATTATCAATCAGGGTCGGCCGGTTATCGCTGAAGACGACAATCATGAAACCCTTTATGTTAAAGTTATTAAGCTCGGAACGATGGCAATGCTGAAAGCCATAGATGATATTCGCAGCAATTCAATCCGCCGGTATCCGTTAGAATACAAGGGCAAATTGTATCAGCGGTCCATGCTAACGCCCGCCATTATCAAAAGCACCTGGCAGAAAGTGGCGGCCGGATTAATTCGAGAATATGTTAAATGCCCAAAATCCATTCGCTTGATCGGCCATTTAGAAGACACATCTTCTAATGTTGCGTCGTGCAAGTAATTTACAAAACACGGTTTTATTTTAGGCGTCAGGAAAATACAGAGGACAGAGCACAGAAAACAGATGACAGAAGACAAAGGGCAGACTGTTTCTGTTTTCTGACATCTGACTTCTGTAATATGTTATCTGAAACCTGAAAGCATACACACAAGAGCACACGATGGTCTTCGCGCACCCCAAAAAACCGGTAGAAGATCTGTCTATAGAATGTATCTCGAAGTTCGAGGATTTTGTTTCGCTCGAAAATGATTGGAATTCGGTTCTGAACGACAGCGAAATCGATAGTGTATTTCTGAGCCATGGATGGTTTAAATGTTTTTGGGATGCCTGGGGAAAGGGGAAATGCTTGCGGGTATTGGTTGCCCGGGCAGGTAACCGGCTATTTGGCCTTGCGCCTTTGATGTTATATACGGGGCGACATTTAAGACTGCCGGTCAAAATTCTGTCTTTCATTGAGAATGATGAGAGTCCTCACTGCGGGTTTATTATCTATAAAGATGCGGTCCATTATGTTATTCCGGCATTTTTGAATTATATTTACGCCCGCCAAAATGGATGGGATATTTTAATACTTCGAAAAATGCCGCTTGAAACCTCCCAGATCGATCCTATTAAAACGTATTGCGATCAAAACAGACACAGATGGCTTGACAAACCTTCGTTGAATTCACCGTTCCTCAAAACCGACGCGGATTGGGAATCTTTTTATTCCGACAAAAGCCAGCGATTCAAAAAAAGAATTCGATACATACATAACAAATTATCTAAGCAGGGGGATCTCCTGATCGGCGAATCACATGCCCCGGCGGAAATAAAGGAATTAATGGGGCAGATCTATGATGTCGGTGCGCGCAGTTGGAAAGCAACGCTGGGAAAAGCCATTGGAAGCTCGGAGCAGAATCGCATGTTTTTTTTACAGCTCCCATACGCCCTGCCGCCTTTAGGCGTGGTCTACTTATGGCTATTGCGGCTCAACCATCGACTTATCGCCTTCGAATACCACATTCGCCAAAACAACATCGTTTATGCATTGCGTTCTTCGTTCGATGAGGCCTATCGTGCCTATGGACCGGGATCGGTGCTCGATTTTGAAGTCGTTCGGAGCTTATTTAAAAGTGATGTCCAACTCTATGATATGTGTGGCGGTCCTTATGCCCACAAGCTTCGCTGGACATCTGAGATAAAAGCGCATACGGATATTATGGTGTTCAATCGAGGTTCTATCGCCAGGGTATTATATTTTCTGGAAAAATGTATTAAGCCTAAATTTAAGCGCATTTTTGGATTCATAAATCACAGGGCCCTTTTAAAAAAGGGTATCTTATAATTTCGGAGTGACGCGATGACATTGAACTTCCTGAAAATGTGGCAACACGTGTTTAGGCGCGAGATAGATTCAAAGCTTCTCAGGCCGGCCAATTCCATTATTTTCATTACCTATCGCTGTATGTCTCACTGCATTACCTGCAATATGTGGCAGAGAGCTCAGGACAAAACTTCGGAATTCAAAGAAACAGAGCTGGCAGTATCCCGATGGACTCAAATCATAAAGAGTCTCCGTCGCGCCGGTGTTGATACGGTTGAGATTTTTGGCGGAGATGCCCTCCTAAAAAAAGATGTTACCATTGCGGTGATCCAGAAATGCTCGGACCTGGGAATGGATACGTTTTTCGCAACCAATGCTTTACTGCTTGATGGTGACACCGCGCAGCACCTTGTCACTGCCGGACTGGGACGTATTTATTTCTCCCTGGATGGAATCGACGAAATCCACAATCGGATACGCGGTGTCAACCAAAGTTATACGACCATGACAGCCGCAATTGAGAACATTTACCGCGCCAGATCGAATTCCGGACGCAAAAAGCCGCTTATCGGGGTCATCACAACTGTATCTAGGACAAACGCAGAGGAAATTCATACCATTGTAGCACACCTCAAGCGCTTTCCCCTTGATTTTGTTGAATTGCAGATCGTTGGCGAAGTGACCCGAGAAAGTATCGAAAGTTCCGCTATTGAAGGTATAACACCGACGCCGCTTTTTACGTCCACATCAGAGAATTCAAATCTTTTGCTCGAAGAACAGGTGCCGGTTTTAACCGAGACGCTCAAGGATTTGCGAAGAATAAAAGATGAGCTGACGTTCAAATTACATCTTTATCATTTAGAACCCTATACTGCAGAAACCTATTGCAAAGGAATTTTTCCGCCGTTGCCCTGTCACTGGTGTACCACCGTCGTTACACTGACGCCATCTGGCGATGTCGTCCCCTGTCCGAACTATACCGGCTTTGTTCTGGGAAACCTGGATCAGGAAGAATCTCTGGATGCCATCTGGGGCAATGAAAAACACCGCCGTTTTTTAAAGCAGCAAAAAAGCGGGGCCCTTCGGATTTGCAGGCAATGCAGCATGCGTCATTCCTACCCCGGGGTGAGGGAAAAATTTCACCACACTTTCTACAACGTTCTGCCTATGCTATTTAAGCGATAGCCGTGATATGTTGAGAACACGAAAAAAGCCTATCAGGGTTTTACATGTTATTCAGGGAAAGCATTTTGGCGGTGCGGAACAGGTTGTTCTCACCCTTTCGAAATGCTTCGATCGCCGTTGCGTCATACCTTCGGTCGTCTGCCTTTCGAAAGGGCTGCTGCTTGCAAAGCTCACCGCCGCAAATATTCCGAATTTTTTAATCCCGATGAAGTCAAAAACCGACATCATCATTCCTTTGCACAAAATGATGCGGCTGATTAAAGAAACACAGATTGATATCATCCATACCCATACCGTTCGGTCAAATTTAATCGGACGCCTGGCCGCTTTTTGCACCCGTCGAAAATGTGTCACCCACCTGCACAGTCCCATATTGAGAGATTTTGCTGATTTGAGAAGGGGACGGATCAATGAAGCCATCGACCGCATAACCCGCCCGATAGCTGCCCGGTACATTGCCGTAAGTCACAGTTTGCGAAAAGAAATGATTCAGCGGGGTTTAGCGCCACATAAAATCCTGACGGTTCACAACGCGCCGGATTTGGATTCGCTAAACCTGTCCGTCGGAAAAACCGGAAGCAAATCGAATATCAGGCAGGAGTATAATATCCCGCGAAATGCTTTTCTTCTCGTTTTAATTGCCCTTCTGAGGCCGCGCAAGGGTGTTGAGGTTTTGATTACGGCGATGGAAAAAGTTTTGCAGAATTTTCCCGACGCGCACCTGTTGCTCGTGGGAAGCGATGATATATCGGAAGACCCGCATTATGGCAAGCGCCTGCGAAGATTGACGGCTGAGCTCGGCCTGGAATCGAATGTTTCATTTATCGGTTTCCGGGATGATGTCCCTGAAATACTCAGTCAGTGTAACTTGATGGTTTTGCCGTCTCTTTTTGGTGAAGGGCTTCCCATGGTCATACTCGAAGCTATGGCCATGGGCGTTGTCGTGGTTGCCTCCCGGGTGGAGGGCACACCCGAAGTCATCGTCGATGGGAAGGATGGATTCCTGGTTGATCCCGGCGATGCCGATCAGTTATCCCATAAAATAATACAGCTGATTAAAAATCCTGCTTTGCTTCAAGATATCGGTCAAAGCGCCCGCAGAAAAATTTTCAGGGAGATGAGCGGGCACCGTCACGCCAAACAGATAGAACACGTTTATCAAGCGGTACTCAATTACTCGGATCTATCTCAAAGCTAGCCGTTCATCTTGCCGGACAGAGAAAAAAGATGGGACAAAAAGCAAGCATATTTAACATCCCGATTACCCTGTGCACCCTCGATGAAGGGATTAAGTCAATCGAAGATCTGGTGTCGGATAAAACCCCGAAACTGGTGGTACTGGCAAATGCGCACACCTTAAATCTTGTCTATGAACGGGAAGAATACAAAAGGGTGCTGACCGCAGCGGCCCTCGTATTGCGGGACGGGACGGGTGTCGCCTGGGCGGTCAGACGCAAAGGCATGCCGCCCGGACACAATTTTGTGGGTACCGATTTTGTGCCTGATTTTTGCCGCCATACATCTGACAAAGGCTACCGCTTTTTTCTCCTCGGTTCAAAACCGGGCGTCGCGGAAGCCGCATGCAAAAACCTGGCGGCTCTGGTGCCGGATGTCGTCGTTAGCGGACATCACCATGGGTATTTCAACGATGATGAGAGCGCTAAAATAATTGAAACGATCAACGCGAGCGCATCCGATATATTATTGGTCGCCATGGGCAACCCCAGGCAAGAACAATGGATCGCCGGACATCTGGATTGCCTGAATGTACCGGTATCCATCGGCGTCGGTGCGCTTTTTGACTATCTGAGCGGACGCGTTAGGCGGGCGCCTCGATGGATGCTGAATTTAAGTCTGGAATGGGTTTTCCGGTTGCTGCTGGAGCCCGGAAGAATGTGGAAGCGATATCTGATCGGCAATATAAAATTTATCCTGCGTAACGTTCGCGAAAATCGGTCTGTTTAAAAATAGCACCTTAGGATATGCAGCGAAGAAGACGCCCTGAACGCAAAACATTTGATCGTAAGCTTGGATCCTTTGAAAATCCGGCATCCACCTGAGAATCTAATAAGATCCGATGGCTGCCGGATGATCGATTCTGATTGATTTTAAACTTTTTCATGCGGCGATATCAGGGGAACCTGATTCTGGAAATATGGGAACTCCAGCGGGTATTGCTTTTAATCTTTTGGCCCACCGCAAAAGCGACATTTGGATTCCCCCAGTCCGGTCCGGCGTTCACGTCTACAGACTGGTAATCCCCCCAGCGAAAACGTCCGCTGCCGTCCTGCAAACTGGACCACGTGGGGCTGGTGACAACTACCGCTCCCGGTCCTAAAAAGTTGTCGAGGTCGGTGACTTCCTTGCCGGAGATGCGCATCTGAGCGTGGAAACCATCCCCGTCCGGCGGCAGCGGATCGGGATCGACGGCCGTCCATACGACAAAAATGTCTCCTTCGGTGCTGGCCGTGATATGGGGCATAAAGTCATTGGAATTGTCGGTCGCCCAAAAAAAGTCCGCATTAACCACGGTGTCATTGACGGTGTCAAACTCATACCACCTGTTAACAGCGAATGTTCCGTCACCAACCCCGATACAGTGGGTGTTATAAAGCGAGTCGCCGACCTGTGTGCTCCAGTTGCCGAAGCGCGCGTCCAGGGTGTCAAGGGCAAAGCCCACCACGGGTTGCGGCGCATCGGGCGGTATGAAGTAGGGCACATCGCTGTCAATGATGCTGGCGGTCAGGGTCTGACCACCGGGTTGGCTTGCGTTGCTCAGGGTGTATTTGATCATCGCCGTAGCGCCCGGAAAAAAGTAGGCCGGGGCACACATCAGGTAGGTGTTGGGATTCTGATCGAGCACAACGGGCGGTGCCAGCGTGCCGCAAAGCCCGGTATAGATCGGGACACTAACACTCAATCCATTGTAAAGGCGCGCTTTGGCAACGGCAAACATCCAGGCGTTTAAATTGGGATCAAAGACGTTCGCCGTTACAATGATGGCATCCTGGTCCTGACCCAGCTGCGGAAAATCCCAAAGGAAATCCGTATTATCCGCAACATTCACGTCGATTTGATAGATCCAGTAAGCGCCCGCCGGGTTCTCACTTTTAGAAACGGCGATGAAATGCAGCTGCCGTGTGTCACTTTCAGCGCGGGCGGCTGCTGTAACAATCCAGCGTTTCCACGTTTTGTCGAACATGGCGCGCGGGTCATATAAGGTTTGAGTGAAATAACCGAAAAAACTCGCCAGGGAAGTACTAAATAATTGATTCTGGGTACGTGTGTGCCAGACTGCGAGCCGGGAGTTGACAATTTCCATAAAGCGACCGCGTCCCATGGCACCGTGAGTGTCGGATGGAAACAGTAGTCCGGACTCATCCATGTCAAGTCCTTCCCAGTTGGCCGCCACGACCGGTGGCGCAAGTGGAAGCAGTGCCGACCCCCTGATCTCTTTTTGCGGGCCCAACCCGCTTTTTGCGGATAGCCTCGCCTTGTGGGCATCATACTCGGCCTCACCTACGGTGGGTCGGAATGGTATCGGCGTGCCGCCATATAATTCCGTGATTAATTGCGCATTATTGGCTTCATCCGCCATCATCTGCGCCGGGGTTCTCTCAGCCGGTTCTGCCGATAACCAGGACCCGGAGGGTTCTATCACCTCTGCGGCCCTCGCCGGCATGGCAAACAACATAAATATGGCCGTAACGGCAATGCCAACCAGCGCACATCGTTGCTGTGAAATTTTGAAACCAGCTTTGGGTTTCATATCAACCTCCTTTCGGGATCACACATTTTCAATCCGCTTAACGGTTTTAGTTTTATGTCAGATTCATAAAGGCGTCCTGAAGTGACTCAGGCACAATTGCCCCTTAGCAGCAACTTGAGAAGAATTTATTTATGTGCAGGTGAAATCTTGGGTGAGGAACAGTCTAGAAGTGGTTTCAAAACCCCATCTGAGGCCCAATGGCTGCGTTGCAGACCTCCGATAAATGCTCACATACGCCACGTATGCTGCGCTTTCTCGATCGGCCTGCGCCTTGCCCTTGAACCTGATCTGAGGTTTTGAAACCACTTCTATCATCAGCTATGGGTTTAACATTCACCGGAATAATAATTTTTATTCCGTTTGCAGAGAGGTTCCATAACATGCACACACCATGGGGTCAATGCTTTCTTGCCCGGTATGAATGATACCTCCTGCCGAAACAAACGAACGCCGGGGATGTATTGCCATTGCGAACTCGGTCGCAAAGACAAAATGCGGCAGCCAGAACGGCTATTATCCCAATTAATCGGATATATGCCCATCGAATTCGGTTATATTCATTTTTAACTCCGCCGGGATAATCATATAACTGTTGAAAAATAATTTAGATATATCTATCGTTGATGTGTTTGTACAATTATTGCATATTAAACCCGGGAGACAGATGAATAAAATCCTTGCCAATTTAAATGCGTATGGACGTTTTGCCCTGGGATTGCGTAAATTTCTGCGTCAAAAGATTACACTGGCAGAAGCCGAGGCCATTGTCCGACAGCGCCTGGCTCAAAGAGAATCTAATTTCCTGCGTCTGATGGAGCGGGGAATCTTTGGCTATCCCCAAAGCCCGTATCTGCCGCTGCTTCAAATAGCCCGCTGCGAGCCGGGAGACATCCGTAATATGATCCGGGACAAAGGGTTGGAAGGCACCCTGCGTAAATTGCGCAAGGCCGGCGTATACGTTACCTTCGAAGAATTCAAGGGCCGCAAGCCCATCGTTCGTGACGGAAAAGTTTTCCACATAAAGCCCGGGCAGTTCGACAACCCGTATTTGAGCCGGCATTACGAAGCCACTACCGGCGGGACAACCGGATCAGGCGTCCGGGTAAGAATTGATCTCGAATACATTGCGGCAGATTCACCGCATTTGATTTTGGAACACCATATCCATGGCGCATTAAACGCCCCGTATGTGATTTGGTTCGGCACCCTCCCGGATCCCACCGGAATCACGGCCACCTTGCTGTTTTCACGCTACGGAAAAGTTCCTTTAAAGTGGTTCGCTATGGTTTCGGATCGCGATCTGAAACCCCCTTTGAAGTATCGCCTTGCGACCCGCTGGACCGTTATCGTGGGGCGACTTTCCGGAGCACCGATTCCCTGGCCGCAGCCGGTAAGCCTTGATCGGGCTGCTGTTGTTGCCCGATATTTGGCCAATATGGTTGCAGATTACGGGTCATGCCTGATCGCCACTCACGTTAGTCAGGCTTTGCGGGTCTGCACGGCTGCGGTTGAGGAAGGATTAAACTTAGCCAATGTGACGATTATGGGCGGGGGAGAACCGCCTTCGCCGACCAAAGTGCAGCTGATAAATCGTTCGGGGGCGAAATGGGTCCCGCAATATTTCTTTACGGAAGCGGGTGCCGTGGGACTTGGCTGCGGGCAGCCGGCTGATGAAAACGATCTGCACTTTATCAAGGACTCCCTGGCCCTTATTCAATATCCCCGTAAGGTACCCGGCACGGAAACCACCGTTGACGCGTTTAATTATACGTCGCTACTTCCCGCAGCACCCAAGCTGTTGCTGAACGTAGAAAGTGATGACTATGGAATAATTGAAACGCGCGCATGCGGATGTCCGTTTGAGACCTATGGATATAACGAACATCTGCGAAACGTCCGCAGCTTTCGCAAGCTGACCGGCGAAGGGGTTACGCTCGTCGGAAGTGACATGCTGCACATTTTGGAAGAGGTCCTGCCGTCACAATTCGGGGGCAGCCCCATGGACTATCAGCTGTTGGAAGAAGAAGATCAGCAGGGCTTTACGCGCCTGATCCTGCTGGTGAGTCCCAGGATTCAGCTTAAGGATGAATCCCAGGTCATTGAAACGGTTTTGGAAGCTCTAAAACGCCGTGGCGCCGGTCGCCAAGCCATTGAATTATGGAAACAGGCCGAAACGCTCAGCGTCAGGCGTCAGGAGCCCATCTTGACGGCCCGTGGAAAATTTAATCCACTTTACAGGGCCAAATGATCGCAAAGCTTTCTGCGAAAAAAATTTACCTGAATCGAACACCAATACCAACCAACGGATAAGCAAATAGAAAACTGCAATTCCAATTCCTGCTTCATCCCCTGCGCCAGCAGAAATTGCAGCTGCGAATACTCAAGGCCCCGCTTGGGCATCCCATGGCGCCTTGCGGTGTTTACAGCACCGCCCGGCTGCTCTACTTTGCAAGGAGTCTCCGCAATTGGGGTCCATACTCAGGAGTTTTTTTGATTACTTCTTCCCAGATGACTTCCTGAGCGAGGTCGGCAAGCCGCCTGGCTTCAGCCGCAGGCAGCTCAATAAATTGCATACCCTTGTCAGCGGCCA